>Ga0316192_10001935_pt1 | contig 15302 bp, 10 predicted proteins | sample MerIslwburrow_MG_FD_204931 | JGI IMG/M metagenome (GOLD analysis project Ga0316192, IMG submission 204931) | Coastal sediment microbial communities from Maine, United States - Merrow Island worm burrow | ecosystem: Environmental > Aquatic > Marine > Coastal > Sediment | place: USA: Maine...
GCGGGGCCATGTTCAGGGAGTCGGTTTCCGGCCCTTCGTTTATCGCCTGGCGGTCCGGCACGGTGTTGTCGGCCATGTCCAGAACCAGCTTGGCGAAGTCGAGGTCCTGGCGCAGGGCAGTGCAGAAGTAGTCGAGCGCTTTGTCGATTGCCTGATCGCCGACGCCCCGCCGCTCTCGTCACCGACCATCCTGAGCGTCGAATCGGCGGGCAAGCTCGACTGCGATTCCTTCAGGATCATCGAGAGCCTTGCCGATGCGGACGCCCAGATTTTCGTGCCGCCTGACTATTTCATGTGCGACGACTGCAAGGACGAGCTGCAGAACGCGTCGGACAGACGCCACGCCTATCCATTTATTAACTGCACACAATGCGGGCCCCGCTACACATTGATCGAAGCGCTGCCTTACGACCGCAAGAATACGAGCATGTCGGGTTTTCCGCTGTGCCCCCAATGTGAAGCCGAATACAGCGACCCGGCTGACCGGCGTTTCCACGCCGAACCTGTCGCCTGCGCCAACTGCGGGCCACAGCTGCAGTTTGAGGAGCCGGGCAGGGACACCGTCGTTGCGAGCCAGACCGCACTCGCGAGCGCCGTTACGGCCATTCGCGCGGGTGCCATCGTCGCGGTCAAAGGCATCGGTGGGTATCACCTCATTTGTGACGCACTCAATGACGAGGCAGTGGCGACGCTGCGCGAGCGGAAACGCCGCCCGGACAAGCCGCTCGCCGTCATGTTCCCGGTTGCCGGTATTGATGGCCTCGACGTTGCTCGTGGTTACGTTTCACTTACCTACGAGGAGGCAGCGCTGGCGTCCGGGCCCATTCGACCGATCGTTCTGGCCCGACGCAAAGCGGGTAGCGCGCTCGCTGGCAACGTGGCGCCGGGCCTCGACGAAATTGGTGTATTTCTTCCCTATAGTCCTTTGCACCAGCTGCTTCTCGATGCGCTGGATGGTCCGGTCGTCGCGACATCAGGCAACATTAGCGGTGAACCGGTGCTGACGGACAACGCCGAAGCGACACGTCGCTTGCGGCCGGTCGCCGATGCGTTCCTGCAGCACAATCGACCGATCGTGAGGCCGGCTGACGATCCGGTTTTTAGGCGTATCGCCGGCACTATGCGACCACTGCGGATCGGTCGTGGCTGCGCTCCCCGCGAACTCGAGCTGCCGTATCGGCAGCGTGAGCCGTTGCTGGCCGTGGGCGGGCATATGAAAGGCACGGTCGCGTTGAGCTGGGACAACCGCGTTGTTGTGTCGCCACATATTGGCGAGATGGACAGCCCGCGCAGCCTGGACGTATTTGAACAGGTCGCGAGTGACCTTCAGGATCTTTATGGCGTGCGCGCAAACCGTATCGTTTGCGATGCACATCCGGGCTACACCACGCACAGGTGGGCGCAACGCCAGGGGCTCCCAGTCGAGACTGTCTGGCATCACGAGGCGCACGCAAGCGCCGTCGCCGCCGAATTGGATCGGCCCGGTGACTGGCTCATGTTTGCATGGGACGGGGTCGGGCTGGGAAGCGATGGATCGCTTTGGGGGGGAGAGGCACTTCTCGGGCGTCCCGGTAGCTGGACAAGACGGGCGAGCCTGCGGACCTTCCGCCTGCCCGGCGGTGACAAGGCCGGACGGGAACCGTGGCGAAGCGCGGCGGCATTGCATTGGGAGTGCGGCCTGGAATGGGCGGCGTTACCGGATACTGAAGGTATCGCAAGAGCGGCCTGGGAGAGCGACCTGAACTGCCCCGTCACGAGCGCCGCAGGTCGGCTGTTCGATGCGGCGGCCGCAATTATTTGTGAGTTTCCGCATGCGAGTTTTGAGGCCCAGGGTCCAATGATGCTTGAGTCAGTGTGCCGGTCCCCGGCAGACGGTATAGCGCTCCCGCTACACGAAGGCGCCGACGAGATTTTGAGGACCGACTGGCAGCCACTGCTGGGCATGCTGGCCGATCATTCGATCGGTCGGGCGCGACGTGCGGAACTGTTTCACTCCAGTATCGCGCAGGCCATCGCAGAGCAGGCGAAAGCACTATTCGCGCAACACAACTTCGCGCAGATTGGTCTTTGCGGCGGTGTTTTTCAGAATCGAGTGCTGGCCGAACAGACTATCGCATTGCTCGAGGATGCCGGGTTTAGCGTATACCTGCCGCTGGCGTTGCCGTGCAACGACGCGGCGCTGAGCTACGGACAGGCGGCACAAATCGCGGCCCTGGAATCAACTCAATAATGGACGACGGTAATGGATGACACGCGCATTTCCCTGGCACATGGTAACGGCGGCCGCTTCATGCGCGAGCTTATCGAGGATGTATTCGCCAAGGCATTGTCGGCGAGCGAACTTGATGTACAAGCCGATGCCGTACAGATCGACCTGGGTGACGGCGAGGTCATGATTACGACCGACGGATTCACCGTGCAGCCGCTCGAGTTTCCCGGCGGCAACATCGGATCGCTGGCGATTCACGGAACCACGAATGATCTTGCAGTGTCCGGTGCGAAGCCCATGTACCTGACGCTCAACGCCTTCATTGAAGAGGGGTTCGAGGTGGAGCAGCTCGAACGAATTGTTGCGAGCCTGGCGGAAGCCGCAGTCGAAGCCGGCGTGCGCATCAGTGCGGGCGACACGAAGGTTGTGCGCCGGGGTGAAGGCGGCGGCATCTATCTTGCGACAACGGGTGTCGGTGTTCGCCTGCCTGGGGTGAAGCCGTCAATGGACAAGATCCGTGATGGCGATGTCATGATCGTGAGTGGTCCGATCGGCGACCATGGGACCGCCGTCATGCTGGCTCGTGAGGAGTTTGGTTTGCGTGGCGATCTTGTGTCCGATGCCGGCCCCGTGATGTCGCTGACCGAGCCGCTCCTGGCACTGGATGGTCTGCGTTTCATGCGCGATCCGACGCGCGGAGGTATCGCGTCAATCGGCCATGAAATATTAAAGGCAACCGGTCTCGGCGTGCGCTTTGAAGCGACCGTGCCGGTACGCGAACCCGTGCAATCTGTGTGCGAAATGCTTGGCTACGATCCCTACTACCTGGCTTGCGAGGGCCGCGTCGTCGCCATTCTCGAGCCTGACCATGTCGAAGCCGCACTCGATGTCTGGCACAGCCTGCCGGCGGGCAGGGACGCGGTGCGGATTGGCCGAATCACTTCGGCCGAGCAGCGCGTGATTCTCGAAACCCCATTGGGCGGCGAGCGCTTCCTGGAAGAACTCGAAGACGATCCGCTACCGCGCATTTGCTGAGCGCAGGATTGCCGGTCAGCCGGTCTCCAGCTCAACGCGCTGCAGGATCATCTCATCACCGCTGATCACACGTGTGTGAAAGTCGCCACAATCGCCGCAAACCAGCCGATTGGCTGCGGCGGGCGTCTCCGCGCCACACGTCGCACAGCGAACAACGATTTCGGCCTCATCAATTACCAGGTCCGCGTCCACGGCAAGCGTGCCGGCAGATGCCATTGGCCAGGCACTGCGCAACAGGTCTGCCTCAACTCCGGACAAAGGGCCTATCCGGAGTTCGATTCGCTGGACGCTGTTAGCGTTGCGGTCGGCCGCAATCGACCGCACCTGGTCCAGGATGGACAGGCAAACGGACAATTCGTGCACTGGATGGCCGCTTAGACTATTTCGACAAGTTCGATCGCGAATGTAAGCGCTTGACCCGCGAGCGGGTGATTCGCATCGACTGTGATGGCATCGTCCCCGACTTCCGTCACCACGAGGTTCATGACCTGGCCATCAGGGCTCTGGCTTTGCAGCTGCATGCCTACTGCTGGTTCCATGTCGTCGGGAAGCGCGGATTTCGGAACCTCTTGTACGAGTTGTTCGTGCCGTTCGCCATAGGCCTGCTCAGGCTCAATCGTAACCGACTTGCTGTCACCGACTGTCATGCGGTCGACGGCGCTGTCGAAGCCGGGAATTACCTGGCCGCCGCCGAGCGCGAATTCGAGCGGATCGCGGCCGTCGGAACTATCGAACTGGGTACCGTCATCCAACGTCCCCGTGTAATGAATACGGACTGTATCGCCCGATTTGGCCTTTGTCATAGATCTGTCTCCTGCAGAATTGCGCACTATAACAGAGTAGACCGGCAGCTCCTGCATTCGCTGAATGCTGGCCGAGATTGACGCGGAACATGGCGGCGACTAGCCTCAACGCCTCGCGAATTCATGCAAGGCGACCCATGAAGCTCTCTACCCGAATTCTTGTAGTACTCCTGATTCCCGCGATCGCTCCTGCGGAGGAGTCTCTGCCATTCCAGCGGACGGATGTCTTCGAGCTGGAATGGGTCTCCGATCCCCGGATATCGCCGGATGGCAAGCAGGTTGTCTATGTACGCAACAGCATGGATGTCATGCAGGACAGCCGCACCGGCCGGCTCTGGCTGGCAAATGTCGATGGCAGCGAGCACGTGCCGCTCACGGGGAGAGACGTTGGCGAGTCCGATCCGGTGTGGTCGCCTGACGGTACGCGCATCGCATTTACGAGCGCGACGGACAATGGTACGGAATTGTTTGTATATTGGCTGTCCGAAAGTCGTATCGCGCGCCTTACCCAGCTTGACCGGTCGCCGCGAAATCTCAGGTGGTCCCCGGATGGCCATCACATCGCCTTTTCCAAGCTGGTCCCCGAGGCACCTGTTGTATTGGTGACGGCACCCACGAAGCCGGAAGGAGCGGAATGGGCCGAGGCACCTCGCGTAACGACGAGACTGAAGTATGAGCGGGATGGGTCCGGTTACATTGAGCCCGGGTACTATCAGTATTTCATCGTCCCGGCGATTGGCGGTTCGCCACGCCAGGTTTCAAGCGGACAATTCAACCACTCGGGCGCGCCCGAATGGACGACCGATGGCAAGCGCCTGATCTTCAGTGGTAATCGCAACGAGAATTGGGAACTCGAGACACGTAATAGCGAGATCTACAGCATAGAGGTGGAGACCGGGCAGACAGAAGCACTGACCGATCGCCAGGGACCGGATTTCGGGCCGGTGATTTCGCCCGACGGCAGGCAAATTGCGTATCTCGGCTTTGACGACAAGGTCCAGACGTACCAGGTGACTCGCCTGCACGTTATGGACGTAGATGGTGGGAACAAGAGGGAACTACTTTCGGAGCTCGACCGGAGCGTGTCGAGTCTCACATGGAATCGCGACGGCATCTGGTTCACCTATGACGATCGTGGCGACACGAAGATCGCTCTTGCGAGTCCTGATGGCTCTTACCGGGATGTCGCCAGCAACCTTGGCGGTTCGACGATAGGACGGCCGTATGGCGGTGGATCCTATTCGGTGTCGGCGGCGGGACGCGTGGCCTATACCCACGTTACGCCGTATCGGCCAGCCGATCTGGCGATCACTGACCGGCGTGGGAAAAGCAATTCCGTCATTACCGAACTGAATAGTGACGTTCTCGACTGGCGAGAGCTCGGCCAGGTCGAGGAGATCTGGTACAAATCATCGATTGATAATCGAGACATCCAGGGATGGATCGTAAAACCGCCGGGCTACGATCCGGATAAATCGTGGCCACTGCTCGTCGAAAATCATGGTGGGCCGATTTCGAATTACGGCCCAAGATTCTCACCCGAAATTCAACTCTATGCGGCTGCAGGCTACGTGGTGTTCTACCCAAACCCGCGCGGCAGCACGAGTTACGGCGAGGAATTCGGCAACCTGTTGTACAACAATTATCCGGGCGATGATTATCACGATGTGATGGACGGCGTGGATGCCCTGATCGAGGCCGGTATCGCTGAAGAGGATCGGCTGTATGTCACCGGTGGTAGCGCGGGTGGCATCATGACGGCCTGGATCGTGGGCAAGAACTCGCGATTTCGTGCCGCAGCCGTGGTGAAGCCGGTCATGAACTGGATCAGCAAGACGCTCACGGCAGACAACTACTTCAACTACGCAAACTACCGTTTCGAGGGACAACCCTGGGAGAATATCGAAGGCTACATGCGACTCTCACCGGTGTCCCTGGTAGGAAATATCGAGACCCCAACGCTGGTGATGGTGGGTTCATCGGACCTGCGCACGCCACTGTCCGAGTCCAAGCAGCTATATGGCGCACTGAAGATACGAGGTATCGACACGGCGTTGGTCGAAATCCCCGGTGCGCCGCACAACATCGCCGGCACGCCCAGCCAGCTGATTACCAAGATCGACCACATTCTGGCGTGGTTCGCCAAGTATCCGTCCGAGTAGGGCAAGTACTTATTTGCATCGTCACGTAGCAGGTCTACCGTAAGACTGGGGATTTGTCTGCCGCAGGTGATGCCATGAACGAGTCTTCAACGCGCGGTAATGTCGTCGAACTCGACACGAGCGTCCCGGTCTGGGAGCAGTTCTTTACGGTTGCGCCATTGGTACTGATCGGGAGCAGGGACGAGGACGGATCGCTGGATCTTGCGCCCAAGCACATGGTCACGCCTATGGGCTGGCGAAACTACTTCGGATTCGTCTGCACGCCTCGTCACAATACCTGCAGGAATGTCGAACGGACCGGCGAGTTCACCGTGAGCTACCCGAAACCGTCGCAGGTACTCATAACGAGCCTCGCGGCATCGCCGCGTTGCGAGCACGGTGACAAACCTGTCATCGACTGCTTTTCCACCTTTCCCGCAACGCATGTCGATGGTTGCTTCATCGAAGATGGCTACCTGTACTTCGAGTGCAGGCACCACAAAACGATTGGCGGCTTCGGCGAAAACTGCCTGATTACCGGCGAGATCATAGCGGCGTATGCCGATGACAGTTACCTGCGATACACCGAATCCGATGATCAGGAGACGATTCATAGCGCACCCCTGTTCGCCTATCTTGCGCCCGGCCGCTTCGCGACAATCGATCGGTCCAATGCGTTTCCATTCCCGGAGAGCATGAAGAAATAACGTCATCATGTATGCCGACACTGCCGCCAGGGTTCTCAACTACGTCAATAGCCAACAACATGTGCTGACGAACCTGATGAAGGACCTTGTTGAAGCTGAATCCCCGTCCGCGCATCCGGAAACACACGACGACGTAAGGCGCATTCTGAGACTGGCGCTTGCCAGTGTCGGCTACGAGTCCCGGGAGACCGGTCGCGCGGACCAACCGGCGCATGTATTCGCAAGACCCGCCATGCGCGCGCGCGGTGGCCCCTCACAGTTAGTCGTCGGGCACTTCGATACGGTATGGCCGGTCGGGACGATCAGGAACCAGCCTTTCCGTATCGACGGCAACATCGTTCACGGGCCGGGATCCTTCGACATGAAGGGCGGACTGGCGCAACTCGTAGTGGCGCTGCGCACGATCAGGGACCTGCGACTCGATACACCTGTGGTACCTGTAATTTTCATCAACGCCGACGAAGAAATCGGCAGTCGAAGTTCGACACGATATATCCGGTTGCTCGCGCAGCATGCCAGCCGGGCATTGGTACTTGAACCTGCGCTGGGTGAACGCGGTGACATCAAGACGACGCGCAAAGGCATCGGCCGGTTTACTGTGACCGTCTATGGAAAGGCGGCCCACGCGGGCCTCGACCCGGAGGGCGGCGTCAGTGCAATCCTCGAGTTGTCGCATGTCATCCAGAAATTGTTCGCGTTGAACGATGTCGACCGGGGAATCACGGTCAACGTCGGCACCGTCGATGGCGGGATTCAGCCAAACGTAATTGCCCCACACAGCAAGGCAGTCGTTGATGTGCGCGTGCCGACGGTGGCGGCCGGCAACGAGATCGAATACATCATCCATTCGATCAGGCCTGACAATCCGGACGTACGCCTGCAGGTAGAGGGCAGCATTGGGCGCCCGTCGATGGAAGCGACGCCGCGTAATCAGAAGTTATGGGAGCTCACGAAAAGGGTCGGCACCGAACTTGGTTTCGACTTACATCAAACCCGTTCGGGCGGAGGCTCGGATGGCAATACCACGAGCCAGTTCACCGCGACGGTGGATGGTTTGGGGCCCGTCGGCGATGGTGCCCATGCGATCCACGAACACCTGCTGATTGACAAGACGCTCGAGCGTGCGGCCTTGCTGGCCATGCTTTTGACATCACCCGCCATGGAGGACTGCGAAGACAGGAGAGACTAATGAGTACCAGGATATATGGCTCGCTGGCACGTATAGCGGACTTCCGGAACAGCAACTTCGATTTGCAGGCGCTGCCGCGATCGGATTGGGCAACCGGCGACTACATCGAAGGCGAAGTGGTCGGTTCTGTAACCGAATTTTACTCAGTGGAAGACCGCAGCGGACATATGGTGAGAGTAGAGCCCGGCGACTGGGTCATTGGAGCGCTCGGCGATCGCGCCGCGACGCTGGAGGGTGTCGGCGGCTGGCGAGATATTGGTGAGGATGGCCGGATGCATGCCCTCACAAGCGCGGGGCTGATCGGCCGCTATACCTCGTTTTCAACCTTGCTCGCGGATCCGCTCAGCCTGAAGTACCGTGGCCACCTCCTTCGCGGAGGCAAAAAGCTTGGCATGGCTGACTTTGCGATTACTTCAGAAACTCACGCCTTCCATGTCCCGACGCTCCTGCTGGTCGGGTCGTCGATGTCTGCGGGGAAGACAACCACCGGTCGGCGGGTCTGTAAGGAACTCGATCGTGCCGGCCTGTACGTGATTGGCGCCAAGCTGACCGGTGCCGGTCGCTATCGTGACATTCTGAGCTTCCTGAAGACAGGCGCGACTGAAATTTTCGACTTCGTCGATGCCGGCCTGCCATCCACCGTCGTCCCGGAGGGCACATACCGTGGAGCGATTCGGCCATTGCTCAATCACATCGACAAACTGGCGCCGGATCTCCTGGTTGCCGAGGCGGGAGCGTCGCCGCTCGAACCTTACAATGGTGCTGCGCTCATGGACGAGCTCGGGGACAATGTCGTCTGCACGATTCTGTGCGCTTCAGATCCCTACGCCGTCGTCGGTGTTGAACAGGCATTCGGTCTCAGGCCAGACCTGGTTACCGGCCCCGCCACACAGACATCGGCTGCGGTTGAATTGGTCGACAAACTGTCCGGATTGCGCGGTATCAACATTATTGACCCGGATGCAAAAGGCCCGTTTCGGGCATTTCTCATGGACCATCTCGGACTGGAGAACGGCGAAGGCCAGAAAAAAATTGCCCGGTGACAAGCACCGGGCAAACTAAAAGCTGGTCGATTGGGGGGTATTAGTCGGCCAGCGATATTGCATCATCTCCGAAGCGGTAGCGAATGCCGATACCGACGGCGTAGACGTCATAGTCATAGGGTTGTGCGCCCGATGTCAGAACCAATGGCAAGGTTGTCTGTGACACCAGCGCCCAGTCTGTCATTTCGAAGCGTTCATAGCGCAGGTCGAACGTGCCTGACCATCGATCCGTGAAATCATACGATGCTTCGATGCGGGCTGTGTCCAGGGTCGACTCGAGGTCCGGCAATGTGCTTGGTCCACCGCTCAGGCTGTCCAGTGAAATCCCCGTGTTTCCCTCCGCCCGGTCAAGGCTGAAACCCAGATTAAATCTGCCATCTGCCGGGCGCCAGGTCATACCGAAACCGAAATGGTCGAATCGGTCCTCATGAAAGGCACTCCAGTCCCACCAATCGAACTGCTGGGAGCCGGTCTGGTGCGCGTCAATCCTGTCGTGGCCGTACAAGACATACAATGATGCGCCATCCGAAATCGCCCAGCTAAGATCGACTGTGCCACGCATTTCTTCGCTGCCATTCAAACCGATCAGCGACTCCTCGTACTCGTCATCCGCGAACAACACCGTGGCGCTGAGCGACACCGGAGATTCAAGCGGCATTATCGAGGCCGTGAGTTCACCAAATTCACGATAGCGATACGCGAGATTGTACTTGCGCATGAGTGGGTTCTGGCCGAGAACAGATCCGAGAGTCTCGTCATAACCGTCATGGCCACGCTGCTCTGCGCCACCTTTGGCACGGATATCAAGCCATTGGACAGGCCGCCAGCGTACCTGGCCCCAGCCACGATCGGTCAATTGCTCGACAACTTCCTGGTAATTCCGATCGAGCCTCTTTCGATCATAGCCGGCCGATACTTTCAGCTTTCTCGAAAAAGCATACTCGCCGCTCAGGCCTACATCCTCCCGTTCGAAGCTATAGGCCAGGTTCGGTTCGGGCTCGCCGGACGGGAAGGAGTCGACGACGACTCGACTCCATTGATCGATCGGCGTTCCGTTGTCGCGCTCGTCGTAGCGGTAGAAGAACTGGAGGCGGGTCTTGTCGGACGGCCTTGATGCAAGCGTGAATGAATAGTTGGCGGTGTCCACCTTGCCGTCAAGGTTGCTTCGCGGCAGGGCTCCTGCGTCAATGTCGGGATTGATTGTGTAGGGCAGCAACGCCTGGTTCTGCTTGCCGCGGCCCGATGCGACGAGAAAAGCGAACACAGTATCCCAGGTCTTCATACGGTACTGGCCGGATAGCGACACCTGCGAAAACTCATTGTCCGGCTCAGCGGCCATCCTCAGTGACGTGGCACCCGGCTGTGCCAGGAACGGCGTCTCCCAGGTCAATGAAGAATTATTGTTCGTGAAAAATGAGCCGTAGTAAGCCACCGTGAAACTGGCGTTTGCAGTGTTGTAATGAACACCGGCATCGACCTGGTCGGTTTCGTGGTCGATCACGCGCGGCAGGAATGAGGCCTGCGTATAACTGCCAGCACTTGAGATATCGATGCCGTCCTTGGTCTGGCGCCGGAAATCGGCGAACAGCAGGTATTTATCGCCGGCGTTCCAGTTCGCTCCAAGGTCGATCACCTGCCTGTCCGTGCCGATATTCTGCGGCCGCAATGAAGAAGGTAGCTGCGATTCCATTTCAGCGGTCGTACTGACAGGAACCCAGCCAGATGGCAGGGCCAGCGAATCGCTGGCCGGGCGATCGAAGATTGTGCTCGTCGTACCGAATCGCCGGAATGGCAGTTCACGGTAACCCAGGTTCAGCTCGAACTTGCCAGGGGCACCGACGCTGAGGTCGAACGCCTGCGAATCCAGGCCGATGTCTTCCAGCGTATAGTCGACCAGGTACTTGTCGCCGCTGTAACGGCCCTGGCCGTTGATCAGGGGATAGGTTCCCTTTTCGTCGTAGCCCGTGAAGTTGCCGAAACGCACGGCGTCATCGCTGACATAGGTCGCACCACCTTCAATTTCTGCGCGATATTCCTGGTCGAACGGGCAGGACTCGCATGCCCAGTCGCTTGTATCGACCTGGGCATAGCTCAGCGCCGGGGCAAGCAATACCAACGGTGCAACCAGTATGCGGCGCGATCTCAGTGTTCTTTTAAACATCGCAGCAATCTCCTAGCGCATCAGCTTCGAGCCGGACGGATGATTCGACCCGTGAACCTGGTCATGGCAGTTCATACAGGTTTGTCCGAGCAACAGGTCAGATGGATTATTCTCCGGCAGCCCGCGCTCGTCCTGGGGCAGGCTTGGATGACCGGCCTGGGAATGGCAGCTCTGGCAAAGCATGGGTGCCCGCATGCTCAGCATGCCCGGCAGATTCGACCCATGCGGGTTATGGCAGTTATTGCAGTCTTCCGGCACCGGCGCGTGTTCCCAAAGGAACGGGCCCCGGAATTCGGCGTGGCACTCGTAACAGGTACCGTTCGCTGTCATTCGACCGAGCGAATTTTCCGGGCGACCGCCGTGTGGGTTGTGGCAGCTCGTACACTCCATTTTGTCCTGGCGAATGGGATGCGCATAGGGTTTCATCGACTGGGTTCTTTGCTGCTGGTGGCAATCGAAGCAGACATCCGCCTGGGTCGATGTCGCCAGAACCGGATCGCGCTCGACGTGCAGGGTATGGCAATCGGAGCAAGCGACTGTATTGTCGTCGTGCGAACTGCCGTGCCAGGCGAAGCTGGTATCGCCGAGGTGGCACTCGATGCAATACTCGTTCTGGTCTTGTATCTGAGTCGTCGCGTTCGAGGCGAATGCAGGAATAGGCGGACGCTCCTGGCCACGCCTGACGCGGCCCGCGTGGTCACCACCCGGTCCGTGGCAAGCCTCGCACTGCAACTGCCCGTGTCCAAACGGGGAGTTTGGATCCTGTGGGACAGCATGCCGGGTCTTGAACACCGCGAGGGTCGCCTGGTCGTCGTGACATTGGAAACACGTATCGGCACCTTTTCTGCTGTAACTCGGAGGGGTTACCTCTTCCTCAGCAGTTTGCGCCGTCGCGACCCCGGTTGAGGCGATGGCCACCAAGGCCATCGCCAGTACCGCGGATTTCCTTACTGTCTTTTTCCCAAACATCAGTTGTATTGGAACTCGCCGACCCCGTGGACAACGCCCGTATCGGACGACGCTCCAGGTCCGTGGCACACTTCGCAGGTCTCATTACCAAATGAGACGAGGTTGCTGTCGACGTCCTTGCTGGCGTCGAAGTCACCACCGTTTTGCCTCATGTGGCTAGCCGCAAGATCACTGACGTGGCAGGACGAGCACACAGCCGTATTTGGCGAGACGACGACATCGTCGGTCACATCGGCCGTGTTATTCGCGTCGATGGTTGTGCCAAGTACCTCATTCGGATCTACCGGGTAGTAGCCGTCTTCCACGTGGCAGCCTTCGCAGTTGTTGAGTTTGCCCGGGTAGACGAAATCAAACGTATGTGCGGTGCCACCAGACGGGAAGCGGAAGCCACACGCCGAGTACGGTTGTTTCGTGAAATCGGCCGCGTGCAGGGCGTGGATCATGACCTTCATGTCGATGGTAGCGTCATCGGTGGTGCCGAGGTCGGTTACACAGGGCTCCAGGCGACGGTTGACATCGGTCGCGTTTGGCGCATGACAGGTCACGCAGACCTGGATGTTGTCGGTCCGATTGCCACCATGCATCGAAAGCTGGTTGTGGCAATCATCGCATTTCTGGATATTGACAGAATTGCGACGTGGAGATGTCGCGCCAGCGCCAATTGCGGCGTACCCAACAGCGTTGGTCACCGCGATCTGCTCGATCGAGCCGTCGATATCAACAGCGGCATGCCCGTCCATCGTCGCGGCAAGTGAGCCGCCGGCGTTAGCCGGTACTGCGGTCGGAGATACGACGCGGAACACACCTTCGCCTCGATCTTCGGGCGTCGCGCCGTTGCACGCGTTGGCTGTCATGGAGACAGGCAGGCCCGGATCAGCACCGGTGCCATTGTTGTGGTAATCCGCGGTGTCCCAGGCAACGCCGACGACCAGCCTCGAAGGTCCGCACGTTGTCCATTCCGGATCGTTCAGTACGTCCCAGGCAACGCCTGTTACCGGGTTGTTGACGCGATAGTCGACGATCGGGAATTCACCGACACCCGTATCAAATATGTCGACGACCTCGAACTCGAACTGAGCTTGTGCTTCAACCAGTGGTTGACGGTGCACTTCCGTGACGCGGTAGGCGCCGTCGAAGGCGGTTGTGTCATCACCGTGGCAGGTCATGCAGTCCGTGTCATCGAGGAAGACAAAGCCACCGGGGTGAAGCAAGTCCGCATCGTTCTTCGAACCGTCCCAGTCAATCCAGTCATGGCAGGCGCCACAGGAGTCCCGATTCTGCACGAGTCTCCAGTTGTCGGCCTGTGGAATCGTCGGGTCGGTCTCGTCGTGGCAGGTCGTGCAATTGCGCAGGTCCTGTGGAAACACGACGTCTGAGTAGTCGTGGGGGTTTCCACCGAAGCCGATAATCGTGTAGCCGTAAGTCAGGTTCACGCCCGCATGGATTTTATGGATCATTCGTTTCATGTCCACCGTTCCGCCCCATTCTTCGGCGGCCGTGTCCGGATCGATAGAGAACGGGTTGTGGCAGGTCATGCAGTAGTCGATGTCAAAGCGTGCGTCGCCGTGAATACCGAGATTGTCGTGGCACGCATTGCACACCGCGTTATTCACGATCAGGCGCGTGAACGCGGGCGACCCACCCGCCGGGACGAAGTCGTAAGGCGCATTGTTGGCCGGGATGTTTTCAGGCAATACCCGGTTCGTACGGATTTCAATACCGAGGCGATGCGTCTTTGTTTCGTCGTAGGCCGGGGCAGCCGGGTAGTCCGTGAGGTTCTGCGAGAACGTGTAGACATAGGTGCCGTCAAAGTTATCGGTGAACGTGCCCGCCGTTGCAGACTCGGTCGATGCCTGCACATCGGGTGGCGTCGTACGACTGCTCGTCACGTAGGATTGCCATTCACTCGAGCCACCAGCCGTTCCGGGTGTCAGCTGCGCGATCGTGAAGGAAATCGTATTTGTCGGTAAGCCCTGCAATCCGAAGCCAAGATCATTGGTCAGCAGCAAGGTGACCGTCGGGGCACCGCCCCCGGCTGGAATGACGACGCTCTGCACCTCAGCATTGATCGTTTCCGCGGTATCGTAGGCTACAGCAGTCCCTGATGGGCCTGGCGGGCCAGACGGACCTGGTGTGCCTGGATTGCCTGTATCGCCTTGCGGCCCGGCCGGTCCCGCAGGTCCTGTGTTCGAATCACATGCGAACAGCAGAGCGCTGGCGAGCATCAATGCGGCCAATCGAATGTTGTGGCTGAATGATCGCCTCATGGTCATTCCTCTTCGTGTTATTAGTGCCTGAACTAATGGTCTGGAGCCGTTATTCGTGAACTGTTTTACCTGAAACTTCTTTCCGCCATTCATGGCCGGTTCAGGAACAGTGGTTCCTAATGTTCTTGTATGATGATTAGACTAATTCTTGAATCGCGAAAAGTACCTATGGATTATCGGAAATTAGCAGGAATACTTCGCTCCTGATCTATGTACAATTATTCCGGGCCCCACCCGGGCAGTTAGGAGATCACGATGAAACGCCATTTTTTCTTCATTTTTTCAGTACTTATGATCGGCTTTCCGGCAATAGCGTCGGCCGATGTCGATGCCATGATGCAAGGCTGTAACGATTGCCACGGCGACAACGGTGTCAGCCAGTCGAGCGACGTGCCGACAATTGCAGGCCTCGCAGAATTTGTCCATGTCGATGCGCTTTACATCTACCAGGATGAGGCGCGTCCCTGCGCAGAATCCGAGTACCGGCAAGGCGACACAAGTCGCGCAGCGACCAGCATGTGTGCTGTAGCGGCAGACCTCAGCGAGGACGATATCGACGCGCTGGCCGCGGCGTATGCCGAACTGCCCTACGTGAAAGCCACGCAGGATTTCGATGCGGCTCTGGCCGCCGCTGGCCAGGCGCTGCATGACCAGCACTGTGACCGTTGCCATTCCGATGCAGGAACGAATCCAGAGGACGAAGCCGGCATGCTGGGTGGCCAGCAAATGGGCTACCTGCGCAATATGTTTGCTCAATATGCCGACGGATCGCGCGAAC
>Ga0316192_10001937_pt1 | contig 15294 bp, 10 predicted proteins | sample MerIslwburrow_MG_FD_204931 | JGI IMG/M metagenome (GOLD analysis project Ga0316192, IMG submission 204931) | Coastal sediment microbial communities from Maine, United States - Merrow Island worm burrow | ecosystem: Environmental > Aquatic > Marine > Coastal > Sediment | place: USA: Maine...
CGTAAATTATCATACTGATCATGATATCCATAATTTTTTCGGAGATTACTTTGAAATCCTATCCATTGAGAGTTATAAAGAATTTGAAAAGGATGACTCAATTTTCTTAATTGGGAAGAAAAAATAATTGCGAAAATATTTTATCCTGTCATTGTATTAACAGCAGAATTCATTTTATAACACAATAATTACATAATATTTATTATTGAAAGAAGGTATAACTATAAATATCGATTTTCTCTTATTCATTGTGTAGAAACCGTATTTTAGTTGCACTATTCATGAATCCTATAGAATTAGTTCAACAAAACAGGATGAAAGAAAAAGAAAATTTAAAAAGAGAAATTGGGATTTGGGGACTTAGCGCCAACCTGGTAAACATTATGGTTGGTGCTGGGATATTTGTATTACCTGCTATTGTTGCTGCAGGTCTTGGATCTGCAAGTATTCTGGCATATTTATTCTGTGGATTTTTAATCACATTGGTTATGCTTTGTTTTGCAGAAGTGGGAAGTAAAATTACTGATACCGGTGGCGCTTATACTTATATTGAAAAATCTTTTGGGAAATATCCGGGATTCATTACAGCCATTCTTTTTCTTTTGTCAGCAATAACCGCTGATGCTGCAGTTGCCAACGCGATAGCTGATATTGCAGGTTCATTATTTCCTTTCTTCAAGGGCATTCTGGTAAAGATTCTTTTTTTCTTTACCCTTTTTTCTGGATTGGCATATATAAATATTATTGGACTAAAAAAAGGTGTAGGGTTTGTTAAAATAATTACCATTCTCAAAATAGTGCCACTTCTAATTATTATATTGATTGGCTTCAAAGATGTTTCTATAACCAATCTTTATTGGGATTCGATACCATCGATTAAAAATATTGGGGAAATTTCGCTTATTCTATTCTTTGCTTTTCAGGGAGCAGAAACAGGATTATCCATAAGTGGCGAAGTACGAAATCCTAAAAAAATAATTCCGAAAGCAATACAATTAGGTATAATTGGTGTTTTAGTTATCTATATTTTGATTCAAACTATTTCACAGGGTATTTTGGGGGATTCACTATCTACATTCCAGGAAAATCCACTAGCTGAGGTTGCTAATCAAATTTTCGGACCAGTTGGATTTACTTTGATTACTATAGGAGCGGCTGTTTCGATGTTTGGAAATTTAAGTAGTGAAATTCTAAGTATGCCAAGGGTTGTGTTTGCTGCTTCCAGAGATAATGTTATTCCTTTGAAAATTCTATCGCGGGTTCATGAAAAATATGCAACACCATATGTTTCAATTATAGTATATGCGAGCTTAGGTTTCATATTTGCATCGTTTGGGGGATTTAAGCAACTGGCAATCATTTCAAGTGCCTCAATTTTACTGATTTACTTTGGAGTATCACTCGCAACGATAAAACTCAGGAAAATTAATAATTCGGTTTCAGACAAGAACTTATTTAAGATTGGCGGAGGATATACTGTTCCGATTTTATCGTCAATTGTAATATTGTGGTTTCTCTCTAACCTGACAAAGAATGAATTTCTGGGTATATCATTGTTTATAATTCTTTTAACGATAGTATTCTTTTTAATTAATTCAAAAAAAATAAAACATCTGACAAAAATTTAAACCCATTAAATCAGGATTGGATTATTACCCCTGGTTGTAAACATTTCATTAAAGTTTATTTTTTGAGTTTTGCTGTTATTTTCAAGAATAATGACGGTTAAATAATCATGGAAAATGTTACTCATAGAATTTGACCAAATAAAAGAAAAAACGATTTTTTAAATTTTTTTTGGTCAAATTCAACTCACCAAAATTATCGCAATAAGATGGAGATATCTATTAAAGGTGTATCAAAAAGATATAAAGGCAATAAGTACGGGTTGAAAAATTTCAACATAGAACTGAAAAATGGAATATTAGGACTTATCGGGCCCAATGGAGCAGGGAAGTCAACACTTATGCGCATCCTGGCAACCATCTCAAGGCCCACTGAAGGGCATATCAGCTTCAATGGTAAAGATATTGTAAAGTTCCCGGACCAAGTAAGGAAGGTATTAGGTTACCTGCCACAGGATTTCGGTGTTTATCCAAACCTGACTGCTATAGAGTTTCTTGAATATATTGGTGCCATAAAAGGATTTTCGGGGAAAAATTTGAAAATCAGAATTGATGCCCTTCTGGATATACTAAACCTTAGTACTGTAAGGAATCGTCCGATTGGATCCTATTCAGGTGGAATGAGGCAGCGAATAGGTATTGCGCAGGTATTGATAGGAAATCCAAAGCTGCTAATCCTGGATGAACCTACTGTCGGACTCGATCCTGAAGAGCGCGTGCGATTCCGCAATCTGCTTTCTGATCTTTCGGGTGAGCGGATTGTCATTCTCTCTTCACATATCGTATCTGATATTGAGACCATAGCTAATGATATCGCAATCATATACGAGGGCAGGTTGTTGGAACATCAAATTCCTGATACAATTTTGAATTCCATTGAGAATAAGGTCTATGAAGGGACTATTAACAATGAAGAATATGATGGCTTCAGGACGAAATATCTTGTAAGCAATTCTATGAGAAAAGCAGATGGCTGGGAGGTCCGATTCGTTTTAAATTCCAAAGAGAAGTTACCTGACTTTAATGTTCAACCGGTAAAAGGAAAGCTTGAAGATGCTTACCTTCATATTATTGATTCTGCAAAAAACGGAGGAATAGAATAATGGGTAATTACACGATCGACAGTATATACCATATCGCCAGGGCCGACTTTCTCCAACGAATTCGTAGTTATTATTTTCTCATCGCACTTGGGGGGTGCATCTTTTTGATCTATTCTTTTGTGCCAGCTCTTGATGCAGGGTACACTATGGTATCTTTAGGCAACTACCGTGGTTTTTATAATTCAGCCTGGATTGGTAGTATGGTCGCCAATTGCGTTCCTTTCTTTGCTCTGATTGGTTTTTATGTAGTCAACTATGCAGTGAAAAGGGATATCGACACGGGAGTAGGTCAAATCATTGCCACCACACGAATCACCAAACTACAATACCTCACAGGGAAACTTTTCAGTAATTTTGCAGTACTCTCGCTAATGATGATAGTAGTAGCGGTCATGACAGTCGTCATGTTCATGGTTCGAGGTGAAACCAGCCATGTGGAATTCGGGAAACTGCTTTTACCTTTGCTTATTATAACTGTTCCTGCCATGTTTATTGTCGCGTCAATAGCACTTATTTTTGATTCCTTTTCGAACTTAAACAGAGGCTTGATTAACATTATCTATTTCTTTCTTTGGACAATACTGATTGGCTTAAGCATGTCACACCCCTTCCTTGATGTTTTTGGTTTTAATACTACACTGACTGAAATCACAAATTCAATCTCAACAATTCACCAAGATTGGAATGGCGAATCAGGTACAGGATTATTATTGAGGGATCCGGCAGATAGTATCAATGTTTTTACCTGGGAAGGAATGAACTGGTCCACCTCTATTTTATTACAAAGAATATTTTGGATGCTCTCTGCATATGGATTTGTATTTTTAACATCACTCGGTTTTTCCCGGTTTGATACTTCCAAAATCAAAGAAAGGATGTTGCGACCATCTGTGCTCTTTAAGACAAAGACATCCCTGGTTGATGAAGATCACATCCCTTCTAAAATAACGTTTCGTGATATTCCTTTTCCGAAAGCCACGTTCAGTTTCTTCCGCCTTTTGTTGGCAGAGATGCGACTGATGGTCAAGGGAAATACGATTCTGTGGTTTTTATTTTCTATTGCGCTATTCATCACTTCTATATTCACACCTCTGGATTTCTCCTATAGGATATTACTTCCTTTATTGTGGTTCTTCCAGACATTAATCCTTTCGAAATTAGGCTCCAGGGAGATAAATCATCGATGCAATGAATATATTTTCTCTGCAGCCTTCCCTGTTCGGAGACAGCTACCTGCCATGATTATTGCTGCTATCTTGTTTATGGTATTACTTGCGTCGCCGGTATCCATAAGGTTGCTTCTTAACAAGGATTTATACAGTGTTTATGCTATTGCTGTGGGAGCTCTGTTTATTCCTGCCTTTGCCATCGCTTCCGGGATATTAACCGGTGGCAGTAAACTATTTGAAGTATTTTTCACAATAATAATATATGGATATTTTAATGGGGTGATATTTTTCGATTTTACAGGAGCTATCAAAGAGTCCCATGAGTTGGGTATTGCTCATTATCTTTTAGCATCCACATTGGCCATGATAATTTTAGCATTTTTAGTAAGAAAAAGACAAATTACACATACGTAATGATCTTTTAGATATGCTTGAATAAAAAAAGTATAATACCTTCTGACGAATCGATTTACTCTGAAATCTGGTTTATACGAGAGTTGGTTGAATACTGGTACAAAGGCAAAAAAGTATTTACATTTGTTTCCGGGTCTGTGAACTCACAGGAAAGAAAAAAAGACGGTAAAAGGAAGGCTAATCCTGACTAATGAAAATCAATATCAGGATATTTTTGACTCAAGGAATATAATGATTCACTATTGTTTAAAAATATATTAAAATCACTGTCATATGAAAAAAAGAGAATTTTTAAAAAGCGCTGCGCTGCTAACATCTTCAGTTACACTTTTGCCCTCTTCAGCATGGGCTTTTACACAAAATACACGATTAAGAACGGCTCATATTGGTGTCGGAGGAATGGGGGCTGCAGACCTTAATGCCATTTCATCGCATAAATCTGTAGATGTTACCGCCTTGTGTGATGTTGACTCAAACTCCTTAGCAGCAGCTCAAAAGCTTCATCCAAAAGCCAAAGTGTATTCTGACTATAGAAAACTTTTTGAGGAGATGGGAAGCGAAATAGATGCAGTGATTGTATCTACTCCAGACCATACACATGCACCTGCTTCTATAATGGCAATGAACATAGGTAAATCCGTTTATTGTCAGAAACCCCTTACACACCATGTGTCAGAAGCAAGAGCCGTGCGAAAGTTGGCTGAAGAAAAAAATCTGGTTACCCAAATGGGCATACAGATTCATTCATTTGATGAGTATCGAGCCGGAGTAATGTTAATTCAATCAGGGATTATTGGAAAAGTCAGTTGTGTAAGAGCATGGTCTCCGAAAAACTGGGGATATGATGGCCCTGCACCAGAAGGCAGTGATCCGGTACCTCAAACCTTAGATTGGAATCTTTGGTTAGGAACAGCTCCTGAAAGACCTTATAAAAACAAGGTTTATCATCCCGGAAACTGGAGAAAACTTTTAGACTATGGTTGTGGAACCCTGGGGGATATGGGAGTACATATTTTTGACACGCCTTATGCAGCCCTGGATTTAGATGTTCCTAAAACAGTAATGAATCATTGTAGAAAACCCAATGGATTTAGTCACCCGGAACATAATATAGTGGAATATGAATTTCCCGGGACAAAATATACCACAGAAAGTTTAAAGTGGGTATGGTATGATGGTGAGGGAGCTCCAGAAAACCATGAGGATTTAATTTTGCCTAACAATAAAAAACTGCCGGAGCAAGGTTCTATGTTTATTGGTGAAAAAGGGCGATTACTTATGCCCCACTGGGATTTCCCGAAACTGATAGTAGATGGGAAATATGAAGAGATAGATCTTCCTGAGCTTAAGAAAGCAGACCATTATCATCAGTTTGTAGATGCATGTTTAGGCAAAGATGAATGTAGCGCTCCTTTTTCTTATGCTGCCAGATTAACTGAAGCAATACTCCTGGGCGTTATAGCAAGTCGTTTTCCAGATAAGACCCTGCATTGGGACAATAAGACTGCTAAATTCTCTGAAACCGATGCCAATGAATTTTTAGACTCGAAATATAGGTCTTTTTGATGAATGAGAGTATGTAAATACTTCAACCTGTATATATAAATTTGGTATCCTTCATATAAGGTTATGGAAAAATTAATGTCTATTGAAATCCGTTGTAGAAAGTCCGATATACAATTTTAGAAAATGAAAAAGCTAATTCTGCTTATATTTTGTTTTCACTTTGCATCCGCCTTTTCCTGGGATGCTTCAACATTCAAATGGTGGAATCCTGCTCAAAATGAATTTCCAGTCATTGAAGGGCAGGCATGGAGAGGCGAACTGAAATTACCCTACGATCGTCTTCCTTCAAGAGCTGAGGGGAAAGTAAAGGATGACGTTTGGCACCTATCTTCACAATCTGCAGGGTTAATGATTCGTTTTCGCTCTAATGCGGGAGAAATTAAAATTCGATACGGCACCAAATGGAATAGAGAACTCCATGGCCCCCGAAAAAATTATGGAATGGATCATATGCCAGCTACCGGGGTGAGTGGAGTAGATTTATACGCTATAGATAGTGATGGTAATGAACTATGGTGTGCCGGTAGACGCAGTTTTGCAGATACTATAGCTTATAGTTATGAATCATTAAATCCTAATGATAAATATCATCACCACGGTAGAGAGTACCGTCTTTATTTACCACTCTACAACCAGGTTGAATGGATGGAAATTGGAGTAGACGAAACTGCTTATTTCGAGCCATTACCTATCCGAAATGAGAAGCCAATCGTGGTTTATGGTACTTCCATTGTACAGGGTGCTTGTGCCTCAAGGCCAGGGATGGCCTGGACTGCTATATTGAGTAGAAAAATGGACCGGCCCCTGATCAATCTGGGTTTTAGTGGTTCTGGAAGATTGGAACTACCGGTTATTGATTTGATAGGTGAAATTGATGCTAAAATTTATATCATCGATTGTATGCCTAATTTAATTCCGGGTACCTGGAGCCGGAATGGGATCAATAGTGATCAGGAATTTAAAAACAGGGTATTGGAATCCATTCGTCAACTAAAAGCTAAACAACCGGATATTCCCATCTTATTGGTTGATCATGCAGGATATACAGAAGAATTCATTAGTTATGCCAGAAAAGACGCATATTCCCAAGTTAACAAACTTCAGCAGGAGGCATTTTATCAGTTGAAAAAAGACGGCTTCGATAATCTATATTATTTAACCAGGGAAGAAATTGGTCTGCAACTGGATGATATGGTTGATGGTACACATCCCAATGATCTGGGTATGATGCACTATGCAAAGAGTTATGAAGAAAGACTTCGTGCAATCCTGAAAGAACCTTTGGGAAAGTCCTCTACTACTCAACCTGTCACACAATATCGGGAGCCAGACAATTATGATTGGGAGCACCGTCATCGGGATATTCTAAAACTGATTACAACCGATCCTCCTAAAATTGTCTTTTTGGCCAACTCGATTATTCATTTTTGGGGAGGTTTGCCCCGAACTAAGCTGGTCAGAGAAGAAGGCACCTGGCAAAGTCTTCTCACCCCCATGGGTGTAGGTAACTATGCTTATGGCTGGGACCGAATTGAGAATGTGCTATGGAGGGTGTATCATGGCGAACTGGATAACTTTGAGGCGGAAAAGGTCCTGGTTATGATTGGTACCAATAATTTACATCTGAATACAGATGATGAAATCATCGAAGGCCTCAATATTCTGATCAAAGCAATTAAAATCCGGCAGCCAAATGCAAAAATTGTCCTCCTGGGTTTATTACCCAGAAGAGATCAGGAACAGCGAGTTTCCAACCTCAATATGCAAATTTCACGGTTAGCAGGAGATATTAATGTGAAGTATGCAGATCTTGGACCTGTTTTTTTGAATGATAAACAAAAAATTCAGGAATCCTATTTTTCTGATGGTTTGCATCCAAATGCAAATGGGTACATGAAATTAAGAGACGCATTAAAGCCTGTTTTATATGAATAAAATGATACGGACGGGAATCATTATCTTAACGCAAGTACACCTGAAGAACTGGCAGGAGGAATCTGGAAGATTTGCGAAATTATAAAAGATAAACAACCATTTACAAAAATCATTTTAATGTGCATTTTACCATATGGCTATAAGCCCAATCATAGGAATAATATCAACATTCCAACAAATAGTATTGTTTCGAAATTCCCTTAAAAGGACACCAATATCCAATACATTGATATTGGCCAGAATTATGTCGACGACAAAGGAAAAGTGAGACCGGATCTGATGCCGGATTACCTGCATCCAAATACAAGTGGACACTTGTTGATGTTCGAATTCCTTAATGACGATATTACCAAATTGATGGTTGAATAACATTAGATTAATAATGTAGATCGATTAAGAAAGATTTAAGGTTTTACTGGATATTAACTATTGTGATTTTTCTTATAAGTTGAGATATAATGTAAAATATACTCTACATTAGGCGGACAACTGAAATCTAGAAAATGATTACATTTACTTAATCCATAAATTGACGATAAGGAAATGGCGCGGACTAAGCCTTATTGGATTGGCATATAGTTCAGATTTAAGATCAAAAGAAAAACGGGATATAAAAATGGCATCAGATAAGGAATTCCTGGACTTTATTACAGACCAAATAGAGAATGCTGGTAAGATTACTTATAAAAGTATGTTTGGTGAGTATGGAATCTTTTCAGATAATAAGATATTTGCTCTTGTATGTGACAACAAGCTATTTATAAAACCGACAGAAGCGGGAAGAATATTCATAAAGGATATAAAGGAAGCTTCACCCTACCCTGGTGCGAAGCCAAGTTTTCTTATTGAAGATAAAATAGAGGATCGTGAATGGATTAGTAATTTAGTCCGGATTACTGTTAAAGAGCTTCCTGAACCTAAGCCAAAAAAGAAGAAGAAATAAAATTATAAGTCCGGAATACTACTTCTAATTTATTTTTTGTCGGTACTTAGTAATTCTGACAAAATGAAAGAGCAGAACGCATACATTTATAAATAATTATCGATAAATCATATTGAATATGATTCGTAGAGACTTTATAAGATCTTCAGCTTTAATGGGTACAGGTTTATCCCTTTCAAAATTTAACCTTTCATTAGGAAACGCAAATTTCAAAAACATGGATAATAATAAATCACCATTAGCTATTACGATGTGGGAATTTTCATGGCTTGAAAGACGATGGCCTGGTGCTGGGTACGAGGATTGGGATAAAGCTCTTTCTGAGTTAAAGGAAAGAGGATATAATGCCATACGTATGGACGCATTTCCACATTTGATTTACACCGATCCATACAAAGAGTATTTAATAAAACCCCAATGGAATACACAGGTATGGGGTAGTCCGGCAATCACAAAGATACAGGTTCAACCCTTCTTTATTGATTTTATTAAAAAATGCAAAGAATATGAAATCAAAATAGGGCTCTCTACCTGGTGGCGTGAAGATGAAGCACATTCCTATAATGTAATTAAATCACCTGAAAAACTGGCAGAAGTATGGATGTCGGTATTGGATCTGATAGAGGAGAATAAATTGATGGATCAAATTTTGTATCTTGATTTAAGTAATGAATGGCCTTTGACAGTATGGACGCCTTTCAATCAGGATATAGGTTGGTGGGATACAAAAGTATCCATACACTGGATGAAAAATTCCATTGAGATTCTTCGTGCCAAATACCCACATCTTCCTTATACTTTTTCATTTACCGGAGAATTATCAGAAGAGACGCTTTCAAAAGGTGATTTATCTATGCTTGATTTTCTTGAACCGCATATATGGATGGTAAATTTTAATAAGGGTGAGTTCTATAAAAAAGTAGGATATAGTTATGAAAGGTTCTCTGATGAAGGGTATACTAATTTAGCTTTGAAGGGAGAAAAAATATATAAAGAGAACGAAAACTACTGGAAAGAGGGCCTGTTAATGCAAATTGAATATGCTGCTGAATGGTCCAGGACACTCGATACTCCTTTGATTACTACGGAGTGCTGGGGTCTGGTAGATTATAAAGACTGGCCTATGCTCAATTGGGATTGGATAATGGAATTATGTGAATTAGGGACATTAGAAGCTCTGAAAACCGGGCGTTGGGTAGCTTTAGCATCCAGCAATTTCTGTGGCCCTCAGTTTGTTGGGATGTGGCGAGATAGAGAATGGCACCAAAATCTTACCGAAAAAATAGCTTCCTCTACAATAAATGATGATTTTAAAGATACTTTGTTGGTAAAGCGTATTTGAAAAAATAATTCTTTTGCTTGCATGCACACGTCGCCCAAGGTGTACAATGTCATTTTAAAGCACACAATAGTTTCCTGGATTGAAAAGATTTGGAAGAAATCCATAAATCCATAACTTTGACATTCTCTTTTCTTTGGGATTTTTTTAAACTATTGTATGCATTATGAAAATTTTCACAATTAAATCCATCACTGGTCTTCTTATAGTAATATTCCATTCGCACTTATATGCACAATCGAACACTTCAGTTAAAATATGGGAAGAACCATTAACACTTCCTACTTATCTTGTTGAACCACCGGATGTGAATCCCATGTTTTTCAGGTCACAATCCTACCAGGGTGCTAGTCGTGTAATATATCCATACGCACTGGAGGACAACCTTACAAATATTAAGGAGGACAAGGTTTATAAGGCACTATATATAGAGAATGAGTATATCAAATTATGTGTGCTCCCGGAAATTGGCGGCAGGCTATTTTATGCCACAGATAAGACCAATGGGTATGAGATTTTTTACAGACAGCATGTGATAAAACCAGCCAATATAGGAATGCTAGGTGCCTGGATTTCAGGAGGGATAGAATTTTGTGTGTTTCATCATCACCGAGCATCAACAAATATTCCAGTTGACTATACTCTCAGACAAAATGAAGATGGAAGCGCTACTATTTGGATTGGAGAAACTGAGCCAAGGCATCGAATGAAGTGGACACTTGGAATCAGTCTATTCCCTGGTAAGTCATATATCGAAGTATCCGGTCGTCTGATCAATCCCACTGATAATATCAATTCTATCTTGTATTGGGCCAATGTAGCCACTCACGTAAATGATGATTACCAGGTATTCTTTCCTCCAAGTACGGATTTTGCTGTATACCATGCTAAAAATAGCTTCAGCCACTGGCCTATTACTACAGAAGTCTACAATCGACATGACTACTATAAAAACGCTATCGATGCCAGCTGGTGGAAAAATCATCCGGAACCCATCAGTTTTTTCGCACATCAGATCAAGGAAGGATTCCTTGCCGGATATGACTACAGGAAAAATGCAGGTACCATGCATGTAGCCAATCAAAATATTGTTACCGGTGCAAAATTATGGGAATGGGGACCCGGAGCTTATGGTACTATGTGGGACTCACAAGTTCTCACTGATTCTGATGGGCCCTATGCAGAATTGATGGCCGGTGCCTATTCTGACAATCAGCCAGACTACAGCTGGTTAAAACCTTACGAAGTAAAAAAATTCAAACAATACTGGTATCCAATTCGAAATTCTGAGGGTGCAACCACTGCCAACCTTAATGGTATGCTCAACTTGAAAAAATTGGAAGACAGTAAGGTGTTAATAGCAGCAAATACTACTTCTTTAATAAGCGATGCAACTATCATTCTAACCTATAATGGGAAAGAGCTATTTAAAAAACAAATAAATATTTCTCCCGAAAAACCATATAACAAAATCCTTACTATCGATTCTAATGTTGATTTTAATCAATTGCAATTAAGCCTTACAAATACTGAAGGAAAAGAATTGGTATCCTACCAGCCCGAAACAAAACAGGCTAACTTGAAATTACCCGAAGTAGTAAAACCACCTCTTGCTCCGGAAGATATTGAATCGCTTGAAGAGCTTTATTTAACAGGGCTGCGCATTAAGCAATTCCACAATGCAAGGCTCAATCCTGTTGACTATTTTCAGGAAGCACTTGAAAGAGATCCACTGGATTCACGATGTAATAATCAAATGGGGATATATCATAAGCAAAAGGGCAATTATGAAAAAGCTAAAAAATATTTTCGGAATGCATTAACTCGCCTCACCAAAGACTATACGCATCCAAGGGATTGTGAATCTTTCTATCATCTTGGACTTATCTTAAAGTCAGAAGGCTATCTTGATGCTGCTTATGATACCTTATATCATGCAGTCTGGGATCAATCATTTGCCTCCGGGGCTTACTTCAATCTGGCAGAGATTTCTCTTTCTAATAAAAATATATCAATGGCACTAGAAGAGGTTAACAGATCATTGGCCTATAACAATTCCAACCTCAATGCTTTTAATCTAAAGGCTGCCATTCTTAGAAAAATGGAAAGAAAAGAAGAAGCTTTAGAAGTAATCCAACATGTGCTTTCAATTGATATCTTGAACTTTATGGCTTGGTATGAATATTATCTACTATTTGAAAATTCTGAACAACTGACGGAGCTCACTAAAATGATGCGCGATATGCCAGAATCTTATTTAGAGCTGGCGGTTTCTTACCTCAATGCAGGATTATTAACCGAAGCACTTGATATCCTGGAACTGGCCTCGCAATCAGAAAATGTGGCCTTATCACACTATCCAACGATATTTTATTACCTGGGTTATATTAACCATAAAATGAAAAGAACTGATACTGCCAAGCAATATTTTGAAATGGCAGAAAAGCTTTCCACAGATTATTGTTTTCCTTACAGGTTGGAAACCGAAAAGGTCTATATGGTTGCTCTGGATCATGATCCGAATTATTCAATGGCCTGGTATTATTTGGGAAACCTGTTGTATGATAAACAACCTGAAAGAGCGATTAATTGTTGGGAAAAATCTGTTGGATCAGATCCTCATCTGGCTATTGCATATCGCAATTTAGGGTGGGGATATAACCAAACGTATATGGACATACCAAAAGCAATCGCTGCTTACGAAACTGCCATTGACAATGATCCAACCCAATCCAGGTACTTTTATGAACTGGACAGACTTTATGAAATTAACGGTGCTCAGGTTGAAAAGCGATACAATCTTTTAGTTAAAAATCATGATAACCTGGCAACAAGGAAGGATGCCTTACTCCAGGAAATAAAAGTGCTGGTACTTTCCGGAGAATATGATACATCAATAGATTACCTGTTAAATAATTTCTTTCCAAGGCAGGAGGGTGTAGATAACCTTCATGATATTTATGTTGATGCTTTTCTGTTGAAAGGCTTAAAGTCCCTGCGGGATGGTGATTATGATTCAGCTTTGTCTTCTTTTAAAAATGCTGATACCTATCCCGAAAATCATCAAATTGGAAGAAATGATAATTATGGCCGTAATGCTCAAATCTATTATTTACAGGCTACGGCCCTAAAAAGTAAAGGAAATAGAAAAGAAGCTAGTAAAATGTATGAGAAGGTTGTACAGGTTAAAACTTCAAATCCGGAATATCTTTTTTACATCGGTCAGGCTAAAGAAGATCTGGGCAATAAAAAGGAGGCAGAAGAAATATTTGATGATTTGATTAAAAGAGGTGAAAAACTCACGAATGGTGAAACTGATGTAGATTTCTTTTCAAAGTTTGGCGAAGGGGCATCATCCAAAATCATGCAGTCCGATGGAAATTTCCTGATTGGTTTGGGTTATATAGGAAAGAAAAACATAGATGAAGCCATAAAGTTCCTAACTCTCGCAGAAACATTGAATCCGAATCACTTATGGGCGAGGGAGATCTTAATAGGATTATAATTCCCCAAAGAATTGGTTATTCTTTTGAGTCTCTTTTAATAGTCAATTTCATGCTATAGCACTAAGTATATCCGGCAATCCAGTATGGTATTCTTATTTAAAAATAACAATATCAACTGGTTCCCCATCCTTGATCAAGATTTTCCATATTAAAAGTCATTGACAATCAGACACTTGTGTTTTTTGGCACATGCTTTGTTCTATAATTTATGAATTTAGAATGGCGCCATGATTTTAAATGAATTGTTTCACTTGTCTGTTAATTTTCTTCAAGGAAGAGACAAAACAGACTTAAAATTTAAAGTCATGAAAACTACGTACACATACAATTTTAATCGGGCGATAATCTTAATAAGTATTTTATTACTTATAATAAGTTTCGCAGTAAATGGTCAAACCAGGTCTGGAAACAGAGATAAGTCTCAGTACCGAACCAGGGAAACAAAAGTTGTCAGGAATGAAAATCCTAAGAACCAACGAACTACGCTTCGTTATACACGCGATGATAATCGTAATAACAGTCCTAAAAACAAGATTGTAAAATACGAAAGTGTGAATACCAAAAAAGGGAACAATAAGGGTAATTATAATAAGCATAATAATAATTATAATCACAATTATGCTCACGGTAAAAAGTACTATAAAAAGCATTATTATAATAATTACTATCATACATCACCATGGACTTATAATAATTATCCAGTTGTATTTTATCATAAAAATTATGGTGAGTATTATTTTCACAATGGATGGTTTTATACATACCACTGGAAACATGGTTATCTAAGGGCTGATATACCTTCTCATATCGTTTTCTCAAATATACCTCACGGGTATAAGAGAGTTTATATCAATGGAAGGTTATTCTATCGATATGGTGATGTCTATTTCAAGCACACACCACATGGTTATAAAGTTGCCAATCGAGGACCTGGCATACACTTTTCAGCCAGTTTCTAAATTTCATATTCAGTTTTGATTAAAGCCTGGGGAATTGTCTCCGGGCTTTTTTCTTATTAAGGAAAAAACCATCTTGTATTCAATCAGGATATACTATAGAAATACTTCTATAATGATTGCTACCGCAGCACCTAAAAATATAATCATCAGCCGACCATATTTAAGATTATGCTGAGGATTGGATTCAAAAAATATTGTAGTAGAGATGTGTAGGAAACTACCACAAACTACTGCGTATAAAAAGGCAAGGTCAGTCAAAGAAAAAAAGTTAAAATCACCAACCAGAGATGCCAAAATTAATCCCATTGGAGAACACAAACTAAAAATTATTAAATACCAGATAGCCACTTTTTTCGATCCAATAAAAGAATATATAACTGCTACCAATGCCATTGCTGCTGGTATTTTATGCAACACTATTCCTAAAAGAATTCCCCCTGAATGGTCGTGGATACTTATATTTGTTGGATTATAAAGTATGGTCCCTTCCATAAAAGAATGAATACCCAAACCAATTAATAACACAGATGGTGTTATACTATGGGAATGATTTTTATGTATATGTAAATGACCATGTTCCAGACCAGTAGAAAGTGATCCAAGAACCATTTGTAAAAAGAATCCTGCCAGGATAAATATACCTATTTTGAAAGGCTCCGGGTATTGTATATAAACTTCTGGAAGTATATGAATTATAGTAATGGAAAAGAGATAGGCTCCAGCAAAATTCAATAG
>Ga0316192_10001939_pt1 | contig 15281 bp, 13 predicted proteins | sample MerIslwburrow_MG_FD_204931 | JGI IMG/M metagenome (GOLD analysis project Ga0316192, IMG submission 204931) | Coastal sediment microbial communities from Maine, United States - Merrow Island worm burrow | ecosystem: Environmental > Aquatic > Marine > Coastal > Sediment | place: USA: Maine...
GCTGAGGAGCAGGTTAAAGAGGCTATTGCCAGAGCAGCTAAAATGTCAATTCAGGGCGTTCAACCCAAATTAAGTGTGCGCTTAGATTTAAAAAATGAGATTTTTGAAATTGTCGACACAGGCGGCCGCTATATTTTTAAACCGCAAACGAAGAATTACAAAGAAGTCCCGGAAAACGAAGATGTGACTATGCGGTTGGCTGAACTCATTGGGATCGATGTCCCCTTGCATGGTATGGTGTTTTCCAAGGATAACACCCTGACCTATTTCATTAGGCGATTTGATCGAGTGGGCAGAAACAAAAAATAGCGGTCGAAGATTTCGCTCAGCTTTCTGGAGAAGATCGAGAGACCAAATATGACTCGTCCATGGAGCAGATTATATCCCTTATCGATCAGTTCTGCACATTTCCAGCGATTGAAAAATTAAAACTATTTAACTTAACGCTTTTTAATTACCTCGTCGGGAATGAAGACATGCATTTAAAGAATTTTTCTGTTATTCGCCGCGATTTGAAAGTCGAACTCTCCCCGGCTTACGATCTTTTAAACTCAACCATTATTTTAAATTCCCAGGAGGAGCTGGCACTTCCACTACGCGGTAAGAAAAATAAACTAAAGAAAGATGACTTTTTCGTGTATTTTGCAAAAGAGCGTCTGGGCTTAACCCAGAAATCCATTGGGCAAACGGTCAGTCGTATCGTAATGGCATTTCCCAGATGGGCTGATCTAATTCAAAACTGCTTTTTATCTGATTCCCTGAAGACTCAGTACATCGATCTTCTCAATAAGAGATTCAACAAACTGGATTTAACAAGTTGGGGATAGAAAGGATCGAGGGACTCAAAATCGAAACCTTGACGCTCCAACACTAATTGTTTTTAATTTTTTTCACTCCTTCTGAAAAGAAAAAAAGCAAAGTTAATCAAAATAATACAGATCGACCCCCACAACCAATACTTCGAACTTTTTTTCAAAGAAAGGGTTTACTTGTCTGATTATGAGAACCGATATGCAAAAATCATCCATTCACGATTTTACCGATGCCCCTATGTTGTTTGCCATTTTGGGTGTCGTTTTTTTGCAGTTTTTCACTTAATTTTAACATTGCCCTCATAAAAAACTAAAGCTTCATACCTATCATCTCCCCCGGTAAAAAGCCGATTCGATATTTAAAAAATCTGTCGATAAAATCGTGTTAAGGGTTATTAAATCAATAATTTTAGGCAGAGGTAAAAAAGTGCGATTAAAAATGTCCGATTTTGAATTTAAAAAAGTGGGGGAAGATGGCTGGCAGAAAATATCAGAAAAAATGGTGCTTGACAAATTAATCGAATATTTTGACCCGATTACCCCGGTATTAAAACGGATGTTTGATGGAGATGAAATTGTTACCCGCCGGGAAATATATCGAGTCAGAAATTAAAAAGGAGTTAAAATATGGCAGAACTGTTTTTTCAATATGAAGCAATGACATATTTATTTGACACAAAATTGCTTAAACTCTACAGATTAGATGGCAACCGGTCTGTAGAAATAGATAGTCCTGAGGCTATGCGAAATGTCCGACTAAAATCCGCTGAAATCAGCCGATACCAGGCGTTCAAGATGGTGGCCGAGAGATGCCAAAACTGATGGCTGCGGAATGCCGCAACGGATATCTCACCTATTTAAATGTTAAGTTGAAAATGGTCCCCTGATATGGTTGGCTTCAGGGGCAGCAATACATCTCACCTAAATTTCACCGAAAATTCGCGACGCACTAACAATCATCTTATATCATTGAACCAACACATGAATCAGAGATTAAGATCAAGATAAAATCCGTTTTGAAAACCCAATATTCCATTATTCCATCATTCCATTGGGCGTCTCAAAGTAAATTCCATACCTCTGGGGTGAAGTCAAAGCCGGGTTCTCCGGGCTCGGATTCTTTACTGGTTTTGTATAGTCTTTAGCCATGAAGGGGTAACAACGATGCCAAGACGCACAAAAATTATTGCGACATTGGGGCCGGCCACCGATGATAAGTCGACCATCGAAAGTTTGATTCGGGCCGGGATTGATTTGGTGCGAATCAATTTTTCCCATGGCAGCTTGACGGATCATCAGAGACGGGTCAATGCCGTCAGAGAGTGTGCTGCCAGCCTGGGCCGGGCCGTCGGCATCCTTGGAGACCTCCAGGGCCCCAAGATAAGGATCGGAAGGTTTCAAAACAGATGCATCCACCTGGAACCAGGTCGAAAGTTTGTTCTGGATGCCGGGCCGGCAGAGTTTGAAGGATCACTGGAGGCCGTCGGTGTTGACTACAAGCAGCTGCCCGCGGATGTCAACCCAGGTGATTTTCTGCTGCTTGACGACGGTCGTATCGAACTACAAGTCGATCGAATCGACGATTTAAGGATCATCTGCACGGTCAAAACCGGTGGTGATCTGTCCGATAACAAAGGGATCAATCGCAAGGGCGGCGGCCTTTCCGCCGGTGCCCTGACGGCTATGGATCATGAGGACTTAAAGGCGGCCGCCGCCATGAAGGTGGATTATATCGCCGTCTCGTTTGTGCGCCATGCATCCGACATACGGACAACCCGCAAGATCTTAAACGAACTTAACACAACGGCAGGGATTATCGCCAAGATTGAAAGATCTGAGGCTGTAAAGGCTGTTGATGAAATTATCAAGGCATCGGACGGTATCATGGTTGCGCGGGGTGACCTGGGTGTTGAGATTGGCGATGCCGAGGTGCCGGCCATTCAAAAACAAATTATTGAAAGGGCCCGAGCCATGGACAAACCGGTGATTACTGCTACCCAGATGATGGAATCCATGATTCAAAGCCCGGTCCCCACCCGGGCGGAGGTGTCGGATGTGGCCAATGCCGTTATCGATGGGACGGATGCAGTCATGCTGTCCGGTGAAACTGCGGTCGGCAGGTATCCGGAAAAAGTCATAGCTGCCGCAGAGCGTGTCTGCCTGGCCGCCGAAAGACAGCCCAGCACGTGCATTTCCAGGCACCGGGTGGATTGCCGTTTTAAGCGCATCGATGAGGCCATATCAATGTCCGCCATGTACGCTGCCAATCATCTGGATATCAAAGCCATTGTGGCCCTGACCGAGTCCGGTTCGACACCCTTGTGGATGTCGCGGATTCGCACTGCCATCCCCATTTTCGGTCTAAGCCGTCATTCCGACTCCCTGGGTAAAATGACGCTGTATCGCAACGTCTATCCGCTGTTTTTCGACGTTACCCGCTACCAACGGGATGAAATCAAGCGCGAAGCCATCACTGTATTGGAGCGCCGGGGTTTGTTGAATACCGGTGATATGGCCATCATCACCAAAGGTGATCAGGACGGGATTTATGGCGTGACCAATGCAATGAAAATCGTTGAGGTGGGTCAGGTCGTGTAAAGGTTTACATTATTTTGGTAGAGCAGAATATGAAAGAAGTAGAAATCGACGGAAAAAGACTCATTATTTACGAGGATGGCAGTATAAGAATTCCGCACAAGGATATGCATCTTTGTTTGGATTTTATGGATATAGCATTTTTATACAATGAGTCGATGAAAGCTCTGAATGAAAGAGCGCCCGATAGTAAAAACACCGATCGAATTGTAAAAAGATCTAATATCAAAAGATTGTGGCAATTTGAGAAGTAAAGAAAAATACTTAATTGGAAAATCTATTCTAAAATGTCTAAGAAATCTTTTCTGAAAAAGTGCTTCCATGGTATCACCGGGATTGTTCCTGCCAAATATGGCGTCTCACAGGTAGATACGCAAAGCGTCTTGGCCCTGGGATAATCTTCCATAAATGATTTCAGACCTTTTAGGTTACCTGATTTAACAGTCGGATAGGATTTTATTTCAACTGCCCACAACACATCTTCGGCTTCTATGATTAAATCTACCTCGGCTCCGTGGGAGGAGCGCCAGTGATATATTTTATAAGGTTTCTCGGTATAATGAATTAGGCGGCAAGTTTCCAGTATGATAAAATGTTCAAACAGCAATCCATATGTGTTCGTTCCTTTAACAGAAGATGGGGAAATTCTTCCGTTAATGGCATTGATGACTCCGATATCAAACAAGTAATATTTGGGATGGATCGTAAGTCGTTTGCGGGCACTTTTCAGATACGGTTCCAGTTTTAATGCGATGAGGGTGTCTTCCAGAATCTGATAGTATCCTTTGATGGTGTTGCTGCTCACACCGGTATCGCGAGCTATCGTTGAAAAGTTGACGATTTTGCCACTCTGGTCGGCAGCAATATCCAGAAACCGGCTGAAGGCACCGATGTTCCTTACAATGGCTTCATCAAGAATTTCTTCTTTAAGGTATGTTTGCACATACGTTCTGAGCATTCGGAACGTATCTTCGAGCGAGGCATCAATTATTGGCGGAAGTGTTCCCCTGGTGATTGCATAATCAAGATTGAAGGTTGCGCCAAGTTCAACATGTGTAAATGGGTAAAGATAATACTGCCAGGCCCTTCCTGCCAACATATTCACGGAAGCTTTTTTTAGCTTCCGAGCGCTCGAACCGGTAAGAACGAAAAGAATTTTTTTGTCAAATTTCTCAATGAGATAGTGTACTTCATTTAAAAGTTCAGGACATTTCTGAATTTCGTCGATGAAAACATAAAATTTCATTTTTTCTTTCAATAGAAATTCGCATTCTGCCCGAATTTGGCTGGGGTTGGCCTTGTACTTCAGTAAAATATCGTTTTTTAATAGGTTAATTTCAATGTGCTCCTCTACGGAGAGCAGATGCTGCACCAGCGTGCTCTTCCCGACCTGCCGTGGACCAAAAAGGAATACACTATTTTTTTTGAATGGAAGATTTATCAATCTTGAAAACATATTTCAATTATACCGTGCAAAATTGAAGTGTCAACTAAAATTTATAGGGCACAACGGTGGTGTGGAACTACTGGACGACATTTCCCAGAATCCGATATCCATCGTATCTATTCTCTAACTCGGAAGCCTTGGTGCAGCTTTTCTTACCGGTATTTTCGGCTGCATGAAAGGTGTGTATTCCATGCAACAGCAGAGTGCTTGCCACACCCTGCGTTTTCGTAATCCGGGGTAATTCCGGAGCAGCGCCGGAGTTGCCCCTTTCTTCAACAACCCAATTCAAATTGCTCGGTCTGATATGTCCTTCGGATTTTCTAGAATGTGTGCTTAAGGATTGAGAGGCGAAATTCAGGTTGGAGGAATATGTTTTCAAAAAAGCTATGGCGATTGTGTTTACACGCAGTCAAAGGCCCATTTTTGCCCTTGCGCAGTTGAAAGCGCAGGCAGGGCGGTTTCAAGAATGCCCACAACCTTTCGATTGTGAATAATATGAAAACTCGCTTCTTTAATTTCACGGGCTCCAGCATCATTCAGTGCTAATCCGGTTATCATGAGCATATTCCTTAATTTCTGTTTGTCATAATTTCGGTGATAAAACAAATTATAGTTTGAAAATTAATATCTGTTTAGGCTTAGGCATTGAAACCGGTATCTTTTCTATGCCCATGTGAAGCAAAGAAAGAATTCAATTCTTAACCAAAAAACCATAGTGGATTGGACCAGGCTCTTTTGCCGCCGGCATCTTCGATTTCGAGACGTGCATATGGCCAGTCACAGGGAAGCTCGAATTCAGCCCGGCAGAAGGGTTCCTTGCCGAGGGCATGAATCCACTTGCCCGTCCTGCGCGGCCCGATCAGGCGTACATAGGTTACTGCCGACGTTTCTACGGTGACCTTATTATCGCCGTATTGAATGGTCTTGAACTCCGGACCCTGGGTTGCGTAGAAGTTGCCCTGCCGTATGCCTTCCAGAATATCTTGCCGGCTGCATTCTGCGGCATTTACCATGATCCAGCCGCCTTTCCAGTATGGCTGGTCGGGCAGGAAGTGGCTGTCGTCGGTAGCAAAACCGAGAAAATCAGGGTTATGGTTCAGCATGCCATCCCAGTGGGCGAGGGCATATCCGCTGCCGTTTTCACATTGGGAGGAATGATTGTAAATTTCCAGACCGTGGAATTTGTGGCGCAGACCTTCCTGGATTGAATTACCCGTCCAGTAAGGATGCGCCCAAATCAATACCGCACCCTGGGAATAAGCGATGCGTAAGGCCTTTAAAAAATTCCCGGTAAGAATCGGCGGCTTCAAAGAAGCCCCGATGACAAGCACATGGTAGTAGGTCCCCAGGTTGTCATACCCGTCCAACTCCACCCCATCGATGACCAACAGCGGCAATGTTTGCCGGTTGCCGTTGAGCTGCGGAAAGCACCAGTGATCGGTGATGGAAATGAAGTCAAATTTTTCTCCAGCATATTTTTGGACCAGCTCCTCGAGGATAAGATGCCCGTCTGAGCTGACGGTGTGCAGGTGCATACTGCCTTTGTACCACCGTCCCGAGGTTTCATATCGAAATCTAATTTTCTTTTTTTGCACTTGATTAAACGCCACTTGGCTTGAATTCATCGTTACCTCCTTGATTGATTCAGGGTTTTTTCCAGTCCTTAGTGCTTCGATTCGCAATGACAGTGACGTATTTTTAGCATGCGAATCATCCATAATGCTCACTCAGCACTAAGTCCTGAGTGAATAAATACGTTATCATATTTATGAATCGAAAGACTTCGTTAAGCGGTTCAGAGGTCAATGTTCCGGCTTGAAAAACCCGTAAAAGATATTAACCGACATGTTAAAAGACAATTGTTAGATATAATTGAGGATTCTGTTAGAAATTGAAAAACTGGAAAGGAATTGCGATGCAAAATTGAAATATACTTTGGTCCGGTTCGGCTGACCTGTGTGCTCGTAACCCGTCTCCCACAAAAAGCCCGGGCAAACAGGCAGCGGGGGGGAATAATTTATGACATGTTCCGTTTGATCTTCGACAATGCGATCAGAACATCGTCGCAGGTGAAAAAAATATCGACCCCCAAAGGGTACAGACCGGATAATTGCCACCACTGATTCCAAAATTTGTTCGGGACGCCCTTGAGGTCCAGCTGAACGGTGTTGTCGAGAAAGATATTGGAATATTTGTTGACCGCAGTCGGAAGAATGTCATCCACCTGAATAACGATCGTTGTTGCTTTGTCGGGGTATTCATATGGGTCGACCCTGAAGCTATCCAAAGCAGGCATGGTGGCTGGCTTGGTAATAATCGCAAAATTCGCCATGCAGGACTCGGTCACAACGCTGCTTTGGCAATCAAATTGGAGCCAGTGGATTGCCGGATTATTCCGATCGAGGTCCGTCCATACGGGTGTTTCATCATCGAGAAGCGTCAGGCAGATGGCGGCAGAAGCCGAATTTAATACATCCGGAGCTTGCGGATTTTCGCGGATTGTGACGAGTTGGCCGGGATGTTCCATGGCTGCGAAAATCGCCCTGAATGTTTGTGGTGATCCAAGGGCGGAATCATCAAATCCATGACTCCAGTATTTCAGAGCGGGCGCATCGTTCATTTTCATTTTCATCTTCCTCTTATAGTATGAAAAAAGCACTTTCTTTGAGAACCTTGAACATCATCCAATCTTTGAAGTAGGACCTTTATGTTAAAAGGGTGTGAGGTTGCCACTAGAAATTGATGAAATTGAAGAAATATAAAAGGAATGTCGGGTGCATTCAAAGAATTTATTTAATCTCGGTATGCGATATATTCCAATAAATTCTTTTCCATTGACATCTCATTTAACTTTTCAATAACATATTTCTCAATCAGATCGGCACTCGTATGACCGTTGGAACCAACGGTGCAGCTGATTGGCTTGAGAGTGGAGTACAATTAATCCACTGTAATACTGAAAGACATTGCGTCTTTCCAACCTACCAAAATCATATCTAATTTAAACATTCCTTAGTACGTTAGTAATATTTTTTTTGCTTTCTATGGCAAAACATTTTCGCCATCAAGCCACAAAATCACAGTGGAAGCCCGTCGTCCTGATTAATTACGGCGTGGCCAGTGAGTTTTCTGATGAACCCTCCATTACGATGCTCAAGCCGACATCAAGCCCGGAGGCCGGTTATCTGGAAGGTGATTTCTGGGTCATTCGAATCTTTGCCTGTTGTCCAAACTGTGCACCCGCGGGTCGAACCCTCGTGCAGGTCATGATCGAATCCGAATGGCAACCGTGGAAAGAAATCCGGGAGGATAAGGACGCTTACAACGCAGAAAAAGAAATGACAGCTAAGCAGGTATTGGAAATACTGAATGATGTGTGGCCCGGAACCAAGGATCAGGTTGAAATGACAAACGTGGCCACGCCTTATACCTGGTGGCGCTTTACCCGGAATCGTCAGGGTGCTTTTGAAGGTTTTGCCATTACCGATAAAATATTTACCAAAAGCGTCAAACGAACCCTTGCGGGTCTGGACAATTTCTTTATGGCCGGCCACTGGGTGGTGCCGGGCGGCGGGGTTATACCGACCCTGGTATCAGGAAAACATGCCGCCATGCTCCTGTGTCGTCGGGACGGCAAAGTGTTTCACACATCGTCTGAAGAAAAGTAGTCTCGGCCTACATCTTTTATTTTACCAGACAGACAAGATTGTTGACGCTCCCCCCGGCCTTCGAAGCACTTAAAAGGCTGGCCGATAGAATCTATGGGTTGAAAAATGGTGTCATTTATATAATAAAATTAAACTGTGTTGCGGATTATAATCACAAAACGAAACAAGATAGAGGGGGTTAAGATGTACAAACGAATCCTCGACTTGACGAAGCTTTTGAAAAAAAAGTCGTTTTTTCTTTTTGGCCCCAGGGGGACCGGGAAAACGACGCTCGTCAAACACACGCTTACAAAGGCCACCGTGATCGACTTGCTGGAAATTAAAACCTACCGTGAATATCTAAAAAATCCATCCATATACTGGAAGATACCTTGGTGGCCTTTCAGCTAAAGGCGTTTACAAAAACCCGTAAAAGAAAAGCGATTTCCCGCTCCAAGCTCTATTTTTTTGATGTCGGTGTAACAAATTCGCTGGCAAAAAGAGGTGAAATTATGGAAGGCTCGGAACTGTTCGGCAAGGCATTTGAGCATTTTATCCTGCTGGAGGTGAGAGCCTTTTTGTCCTATACAAGAAAAAACATCAGGATGTGCTATTGGCGATCCACGTCACGGTTTGAAGTAGACTTAATCCTGGACAATCTGTGGGGCGTTGAGATAAAAAGCGCAGCCTCGATTCAAGACAAGCACCTCAAAGGTATTAGGGCCTTGAAGGAAGAAGGAAATATTCAAAATTTTGCCGCCGTCAGCTGTGACCGATCTGAAAGAATAACACAAGACAACATTACCATCTTTCCCTGGAAACTTTTTTTGGAAAAACTATGGAACGGGGATATTATCTAAATTTTTGGGGTTCAGCTTCCAGACGGATGCCTCGCGCTTTCACCCCCGAAAAGCGATGAGGGCGAGGTGGAGCTGTCTTCCTGGACGTAGCTGAAGCCATCGTCGGCCCAGTCGAGGTTGTCCGGACTACGCAGACATAGTCGGGTCCGGGAGATTGCCCGGCGCCTGCGTCATCACTGTCATAGAGGATCTTGATGACAGCCGGAATACCGTCAATCTATTTGAGTGGCTTTTTCAGTATACCTTCGAATTCGATATCGATCAGGTAAGTCGTGCCCCAGTTGTCGGAAGGAAAGACGCCTCCAAGGCCGGTAGAGGCCATCACGATCTGGGTGCCGTCAACAGGGTTGCTTGACACATCCTCCGGTCGGGAGAATCGGAACGCCAATTTTGCTTCCGCAAGGCGACTGAAATTGAAATAGGTTGCCCTTCACTTTTTTCCAGCCTAACAAACTTTTAATTTCCAGCTAATCATTATCTAACCTATCGTCTCTAAAAACTAAGCTGCAAATCAACGCAGGGCAGCCTTTCTATTGCCATTTTGACTGAACTGCTTGGTCTGCTGTGTCCTTGGGATTTTGTAGAGCCTACCGCCTTGCTCTGCACCTCCTCCATCAGGGCAATTCTGGCTTGTTACCAGAGTTGCCCTGGTTTTTTTTCAAGTTGTGATTCTTAGACTTTCATTTTGATTGTTTTCTCGCCATACATTCCACTGAGCCAGATCCCCTTTATCCGATCACTTAATGAGTATTTCACATTGTTTTTCATCGAACTGTTTTTTCTCTCTCTAAATGATCATTTGCTTTTTTTTTAAATGTTTGTTCAATTTATTTTTGGATTGAAGGGTAATTGTGCTGAATTAGCAGATTATTAGGAGTAAACTAAAAATGAATTAAAAACATCGAAACCATGATAGCGTCGCTAATTTTTCGAGAGAAACATGAAAATTTTGACGCTTAACCGAAAATGTGGTAACTATGCGATATATATAAGGCAAGCGCTCGGTCAATGAGGTCTGATCGGTAGCAGAAGGCATTTACGTTTATGTGCGCAAAAGAATATTACACATCTGAATTCGCATGTTCGCAACGATATTCCGATAACTCGGTAGTTTTTGATGGAGAGTTTTCTTCCTGGAAAGATTATCTTGAGCTATCACTTTGCCAACGTTATGAGCCAGAAATATTGGTGAGGGTAAAACCAATATCGGAAAGAGATGGTTTTGAATTTATAGCGTTAAATAAGAATTCGGGTTCAGAGGAGCTAGTGAATCTTTTGAAGGAAGGATTTAGCCTTTTTTTAGAAAAAGTTGAAGAATACAAAATTACCGCAGGTATTATAGCGAGAGAGGTTTTTTGCAATAGCTCTAATGCCGTCGTCCCCGTTCAAATCAAATGCAGTAAGCATCTTCCGACAGATGCCACAAGAGAAATTCTGCTGGATGACAATCTGAACATTAGAGAGGTGTCTATCGTACTCAGAAGTGATCTTATTGATAGTGTATTCAAAGCTTACAAAAAAGAGTCCAAGGGTAGCAATGATGAACGGTTGGGTATTCTATGGGGGGTACTGAAACCATTGTTGCATGAACTTGGACATAGCAATTTACCCAGGGATAGATTTTTTGAAGAAATCCATCAGGTATGGTGTGATTGCGTGGCAATGAGAAATATTTTTTTTAGTAATAAAAGACAGAACGGTTATCTTGTGCCCAATAAGGCAGGCAAAACATACATTAAATTTTTTTCAGAAAGAGTGCTTCAAAAAGGAATAGAGGTATCGAAGGATGATATCTTTAGTCAGCCGTTTTTCAAAATGCTGAATCATCTGCACCGCCTCACCAGCGAAGAAATGTTGAGTAAGTATGAAAAAATGAAATTGCTTAAATTTGATGACTTGGCTGCTTCTGCAAAGGTGATTATCCAAGAATACCTTGACAATGAATACCTGAGGCCTTCTTTGGCAGAAATTATGTCTGGAATTCCTGAGGCTTACCGAGCTATGGAAATCATTTGGAAAAAAAAAGGCCCCGCAACGCCGCCGCCTAAAGTCGGATGCTATGGAATCGAGGACGAGGAAGATCTTTCCGCATGGAAAAAGGTGGTCGGAAAATTCAGAAAGATAGGGTTCGTAATTGTATGTCAGTTAGGTATTGGACAGTTTGGCCGCGTGTATGAGGCCATAAACCTGACAAATTCGAATTGGCCGGAAAGAGTGGCAGTTAAAGTCGATCGCATTTATAAAAAGAGAAAGGATGAAGCCATCCAAGTTGATGATGTGATGTTACAATTATCCCGCGATTTGAGTAATTCTCCTCATGTAATACGTATATATGACGCCGGTTTGTTATCGAAAAAGCGCACGTACCACGTTTTGCAGCTTGTTGCTGAAGGAGAAACTCTGGACGAGCTTCTGGGGATCGGAGGGGAAGAGCCAACTAGCCAACCCGCTAGTTTTAGCCAAGGATCCTCGCTTCAGGAACTTAGACAAAAGTTTCTTAAGCCCATCGGTCGGCGGCCAAAGAGAAAAAATCACCGTTTCTCCCGACCGCTGACACTTAATGAAACTATTAATGTTATGATTAGCATGCTCCTATGGGTAGAGAAAGTTCATGGCTTAGGATATGCTATCAATGATGTTAAATCAGGTAACGTCATGATGAATTGCCGAGGTCAAATAAAGGGAATAGATTTGGACTTTTACCAGATAGCTCCGCCGTTCCCGCAAGCGTTCCTGCAGGATTTCTTTTTGCTTTCATGGGTGTGTCTTCTTCTGCTAATAAATGCACCAAGAAAAGACCCCATGCCTCCAGATTTATTAAAGGATGAATTTGGAAGCGCTCTGCAAAATGGCCCTAATTTTTTGAAAGATGCATTATTGGAGGAATGGAAGTTTGTAGATTTATCAAGAAAAGATGCAAACCTATTTCTTGATTGTTTTGTTGATATTATATTCCGCTCGCGCTCCAATGCCTATGGCCCGAATCCAGATTTGTTCAAACAGGACATTGATAGACTACTTTATCTCAAGCGGCTTTTCTTTGAGCGAGTGATTGTATTGACCACGCCCGAACTGTACAATTAACCACTTAATTCAGATAGCGTTGATTGGTTGATTAGTAGATTGGTTAAGTGGTCGTAAATATGTATTTATCCCATCCAGATCACTCATTTGCTTACAATACCAATGCTATGCCTTCCTCTGTATCCTAACACAACATCCTTATGTTTTGTTCTTTAACACAATTCTAATAGTCTCTTAACCGTTCCCTAACAATCAAAGGCTATCATTTTTCGGAAAATAATCAGCTTGGATTGGAAGGTTACGGTATGTACGTATTACTTATAGCAATTTTGGCATTGTGGCTTTATTCGGTTTATGCCTTCGCAAACTGGAGATATTATTCCTGTATAAAAAAGGGCGTGGTTCTCGAAACCGTATTACATGATCGCCTGACCAATCTATTTCTCAGATGTACAGCAGGAATTACACTGGCACTATTTTTTTATATAATTTAACCTTTTCTTTATGGCCGGTCAATGGGTGGTGCCGGGCGGCGGGGTTATACCGACCCTGGTGTCAGGAAAACATGCCGCCATGCTCCTGTGCCGCCGGGACGGCAAGGTGTTTCACACATCGGCTAAAAAAAGTAGTCTTGGCCCGCACCGCCACGGTGCTTTCTTGAGCTCTTTTAGGGCCCAAGGGTGACGTAGCGATTTGATAATGATCACTGGTTATTATAAGCCTTAATAGCCGAATTTAGAACTATTTTTGCTTCTTCGACACCCGCAATACCTTTAGCTTCTACTTTTCCTGGTCCCTTATAGTTAGCAAACCATATGTCTATAATTGTTGATGTCCCTTTAAATTTTTTGTCGAGTTCCTGTATGTCATTAATATCAAAAAAAGGTGTCCCTGGTAGAACGGCTAACAAATTGTCGTCTTGCTCGCCACCATCCAAAAATTTCAAAATCCCAATTAGTTTTGCTTCAACCACAGAACCACGGGACACCATTTTACCCAGCACGAGCACATCTAAGGGGTCACCGTCTCCTCCCAATTCTTCTGATAGAAGGGTTTGTGGGACCATGCCATAATTTCCAGGATAACCAAGATATTTTACAATGCGTGGTTTTCCTTCTTTAAATTCCCATTTGAGGGAACCGTCTTTTTTGTCTACTTCCCACTTTGCGGCTGTCCCAGCAGGTATTTCAATCACAACGTTTATGGTTCCATCGGAATTAATGGGCTCGAAGTCTTTTAAAAGATTTTTACTATAATCGAAAGATCAAGGAATCGGATTGATACGGTCGCCTTGATGAAGAAAACCGGTTTTGACCATAAAAGAGTCCGCAACATTTTTTATGAGACATACAAATAGCGAAAAGATAAGAATAGCTAATTGTGAAGCGGCTCCTGGTAGACGACTATCGTGCAACGACATCTTCTCCCGCTGTGCGGGATTTCACCATGCTCACCGTACTTGCCTGCGGCAACCTCGACAAATCCCCCCCAATTCGCACGGCGCAGGGGGATATCGGCGATGGCGACATCTATTATTTAGGCAGATGGATGGTAAACACACTTCCTGCCCCGAGGGTGCTTTCCACGGTGACATTGCCGCCGTGGGCCTGGGCGATGTGTTTGACGATGGCAAGCCCCAGGCCGGTGCCGCCCAGATTACGGCTGCGGGCCTTATCCACCCGATAAAATCGTTCAAATAACCGCGGTTGGTGTTTTTTGGCGATGCCGATACCCCGGTCCTCGACAATGATTTTCACTTCCGCGTCTTTCAGGTTTCCTTCCAGATGAATGGTGCTGTTTGGTTCGCTGTATTTAATCGCATTGTCGAGCAGGTTAACCACCGCCTGCTCAAGCAGCGTGGTATCAAATTTGGCGGAAATTTGCTCGTCGCAGACAGGACGGATGGTGATATTTTTCTCTTCCGCTTTGGAACGGCATATTTGGATGGCGGACTCAAAAACATCCAGAATAATACCCTTTTCGATTTGGATGGTTTTTCTTTCGTCTTCCAGTTCGATTCTTGAAAGCGACAGCAGATCTTCAACAATGCAACTTAATCGGTCGACATGCTTTTGGATAATGCCTAAAAACCGCTCGGTTTCTTTCGGATGGTCTACCTCTCCCAGGCGAAGCGTTTCCACAAACCCTTTGATGGCCGTCAGCGGGGTTTTTATCTCATGCGAGACATTGGCCACGAAGTCGCGCCGCATATTTTCCAGGCGGCGCAGTTGGGTAACGTCGTTGAACACCACCAAGGTTCCGATGGATTCCTTGTTTGCATCCAGCAGCGGTGAGCTTTTCAGATTCAGGGTACTTTCACCGTTGAGATACACGATGATGTCATCTTCTTTTGGTTCCCTGCTGGAAAGGGCGGTGCGGACAAACTGCTGCAGTGCTGAATTGCGAATGACTTCCTGCAGGTCCCGGCCCTGACATATTTCGGGATCGCAATCGAAAAAACCGGCTGCGGCCTCATTCATGCGGATGATCCGCTCTTCATTATTTACCGCGATCACGCCCTCCATCATGCTGGAAAGTACGGTTTCAAGTTCATTGCGCTGGCTGATAACGGTTTTTATGCGACAATCGAGCCGGCCGGCCATTTGGTTCAAGGCGTCGGCCAGACTGGCCAATTCTTCGGAGTCCAGCATGGTCAGCCGGTGGCTTAAATCGCCGTCGGCAAAACGGTCGGCACCCTTTTTCATTTCTTCCAGCGGGCGACTGATGCGGCGGGAGATCAACAAACTGATCCAGGCGGCCAGCACAGCGATCAGAAGCCCGCCCAAGGCGATTTTGGTCTGGATCGATCTGAACTCATGCTTAATCGAGGTAATCGGTACCGACGTCCGGATCACCCCTAGGATGTTTTGGTTCTTTTGCAGCGGTATGGCAACAT
>Ga0316192_10001940_pt1 | contig 15273 bp, 28 predicted proteins | sample MerIslwburrow_MG_FD_204931 | JGI IMG/M metagenome (GOLD analysis project Ga0316192, IMG submission 204931) | Coastal sediment microbial communities from Maine, United States - Merrow Island worm burrow | ecosystem: Environmental > Aquatic > Marine > Coastal > Sediment | place: USA: Maine...
ATTCAGTTAGTGCTTTACAACCCTCTCTGTAAGGTAAGTTTAGGGCCTGTGAGCATTTAACTGCAATCACTAAGGCTTGTAGCAATTCTTCTGTTGTTGGATTAGCCATTATACTGCTCCCACTAGGTTATTTAGTTGCTTATAACGCATTTCCATCTCAACCATACCTATAAAGGTATCCCAGTCATACAGCACACCATGATACAAAACATTCATGATTCTTCTTCCTCATCCATTGATACTCCAGCTAGTACAGCCACTAACATAAATATACTTACAATCACACTACCTACTGCAATGAAGTAGATTAACTTACTCATATCATCCATAGTACTCTCCATTAGTCCATCGTTATTGATGTTAAAATACACAGTATTATGAATATACATAGATTCTTTAGATACAGAAGCATGTTAAATTCTCCAATATTTTATTAATTCATATAACTAAGATAGCTTTTGATCTTCTGGTTTTACTGTGTACCAACCAGTGTTCCATTTATTCATACTGTGTACATTCCAGAATTGTTTTATAGTACGTTTATTAAGGATGAAATCTCCTGTATGGTTTATTACAGTATTTTCTTGTTGTTCCACATACTTAGTTACATTATATACTGGGTGGGATAATCTAGCTCCAACAAGTAAGGCAAGCTTAGCTTCTTCTCTAGTCATGATATATCTTCCAGCCATCAGGCAGATCAATACCTCGCCATGTAAATACCAGGAATTTATTAAGTTTACCTAGAAGAAAACCATTACTAGACACTAAGTATTCTCCCTCTTTTTGTACCCATATTAGTGTATTAAATACAGGGTGAGTTACCTTAGCTCCTACTAACAGAGCTAAGTAAGCTTCATGTTTAGTCATACTCACCTACCTATCAAATAGTTAACCCACATAACCTACCGGATGGTAGGTGTATTAGTGGGTACTTTATTACGAGTTATTGTTCTTAGATTTATACAACTCAAACTCTTTTGGTGTTAGGAAGAACCATGGGTAGTCCTTCTTAGCCTCTTCTGTTGGTTCCTTACTACCATCAGGATTACATTTACTGCATGGTTTAACATCAATAGGTTGTCCCATGCACCCACATTCTCTACCACTACAACAACCAAGAAGTTCGTAGTTATAACCATTACATGTAGTACAGTATGCTGATTCATCCATACATATCACCTCACTTATTTGAGCAGTTTTTCTATATGATTCAGGTGAGATCTGGACATAACCCCAATCTCAGCAGCATCAACTACCTTCTGTAGTGCCTCCTCTAATTCCCCAATCCTACAAGCCATTGCAGCCATATATACTTCATCTTCGGTTGCACACATAGAGTTGACATGTGTTTCCATACGAGCATTCAGTACTTCAATAGCCTCATCAGCTAGTTCTCTCATTGACATAACGTGTCTCCAGTTTTATTATTACAGCTTAGTATTACTCTTGGCTTTATGGTCAGCTTCATGTACTGCTTCGAGCTTATTCAGTAACTCCTGATCTGACTCATATCCATGGATACAAGCTGATGGTAGTGACACCTGTGAGTAATCACCATTAGCACCACTATCAAAATTAAATGCAGCACCATCACCAAACTCATCTTGATGAATTACATCACCATCAGCGTAGATTCTGTATGCATGTAGATCTAAAGCAGGATCAGTTGGATCAGTTAATGTACCTTCAGTAATAGCTAGTAAGTATCTTTCCAGTACTAGATCGGCCACAGCTATCTCTATGTTCACTGTAGGATTAGAGTGCATAATAACCAATAGTGCTTGTGCTGCATGTTCTAGGTTACTAACTGTCTCTGAGAATATTAGTGTCATGGTTGTATTACTCCGAATTATTTGATTTCATATAACAGAAATAGCTTTTGATTCTGTCTCTTAATGTTTAGGTAGTCTATAACACTAAATAAACTAATTATTGGTTTTAGTGTTTAGGTTTGTAGGTAAGTAGAAGTATTACCTATACTTTAGGTTTAGTTTCTTGGTCTGGTTCTTTGTATAGGTGCCATGCACCAGTATGCTCTTCCCAGATATCCCAGAATTCCTTTATAGAATACGAATGTAGTCCATCATCAAATACAGCCATACTTCCCTCTTGTTGTACCCATTTAATACTTACCCAGTTACTATATACAATCTTAGCTCCACAAAGCATAGCTAATTTAGCTTCATCATTAGTCATGAACAATACTCCAACCAGTGTCGTGACTCCAGTGACTGAAGCAGTTCCAAAAAACATCTATACTGTAAGTATGACTATACGGATACATGCTCATTATGTAAGTAGCACCTTCTTGTCTTATACTAACTTGTGTGTGGTGAATTTTATGTCTTACCTTAGCTCCACAAAGCATAGCTAATTTAGCTTCTTCCTTATTCATGGATTATCTCCCAGCCAGTATCGAATTCCTCACATTTATTAAGCTGCAACCAGAGTTCCTTAATGCCTGTTCTTTGGACAGTACCACCACTACTGGTTAGTAGGTATTCAGAGCCATGCTGTATGAGACTCACTCCTACCTCGTGTGAGTTATTTCTCACCCTAGTCCCTACCAATAAAGCTAACTTAGCTTCTTCGATATTCATACTCAGTACTCACTTATAACTAATAGAACTACAAAGATACACGGATGTGTATCTCAGTAGTCTTGGTATCACTTCTCCAATAGAGGACATAGTTCAGTAGTACAATTGCCCTCAGTGTTCTCATGATTGTCTAGGTTTGCGCAGTAAGAGACAACAACCTCTCCGTTGTTGTCTCTCTGATAGTTGTAATAAGTACATGGTGCGTTAGTAACAGGGCATTTCTCAGTCATTGGTATTACTCCTAGTTATTTAGATATTAGTTTTACTTCATTAAGCAGTGCTTGTAATGAATCTAGTTGATGTTCACGCACACTTATTGGATATTCCACATTCTTACGGTGTTTACATAGCTCATTGTCTTCTACAACATGCGCGGATAGTTTTGCGATACTTACCCAAAGCTCTTCTATAGATTGTTTATTTGTATTTTTATCTGTTAGTTTCACTGCACGCACAGTATTACTCCTAATTAATTACATTTAGTATTTTTAACCAACTAAGGATAAAGATGTGAAGTCACGTGTTTATGCCATGGTTCATTTAGGTGATCTAGTAACAGCGATATTTCTTTTAACACGTGAGCTGCCCAACAACCCTGACGGTCACTAGGCCAATAGTATACGTAGCCGTCTACATCAGTCAGTAGTTCACCTAATTTTGTACCATTAGCTGTTTTGATTAATATATACCCATTATCACATACTTCGGCGTGTACTAGAGTACCTACTCTAATTGTGGTAGCTGGCATGGCATTACTCCAATGATTAGTTGATTCCATTACACAAATATAGCTTTTAAGATCTTTCTTAATAGATGATTCTGTTACATTCTTTCATTTGTAAGAACAACTTGTAGTCATGTTTTGGGGCTAGTTTCTGTAACCGTTCTAGTTTAGCCAAGCTGACTTGTAACAAAGCTTTCTTAATACCATCAGGTTCTTTAGCCCATTTACTTAGTAGCTCACACTTATTTGAGTGGAACAGCTTCTCACCAGCTAGATGATAGTTATCATGGCTACTGGCTGCATCGCACCAATGTCCAAATGAACTATACAGTCGGTCATATTCTTCATTGCAGTACTTGCACATAGTCATGTTGTGCCTCCTAGTTAGTTAGTCTCATGTAACAAAGATAGCTTATAGATCTTTCTATGAACTATCTGAGGTTGTGTTGTGTGATTTAGGTGTGATTTAGGTTTAGATCTAAGGCTCTAATGGTATAGAGCCTAGTCTAGGTTTAGGGTTTAGGTAAGGTGGTGATTAGGTGATAGATGTAGGTTAGTGAAATTACTAGATATATTAATTGGAAATAGTAACGTTTGATTAGTTTAAGCACTGTCTTTGTCTTCTAGTAGTGCGTTGAATTCACGTTTTTCTTGAGCTATACGAGACTGTTGAGCTACTGAGAGTCCATCTACTTCGTTCTCTACTAGGATGACAGACTTCTCTGTTGTACGTGCTACTGCTACGATTGTATTAGCTAGTGAGTCGATGACTAGGTTGATATTGGTCCATATTTTCATAATGATATACCCATGAGTTGATTGATTGATTGATTGGAATTCCATGTAACTAAGGTGGCTCTTGCTCTTGGAGGTCTAAGCCTTGCGTGAATAAAGGAACGTTATTTGGAGGTCTAGGGGGGGTGGCTTCGCTTTTGATTGGCCAGCCATCAGTTACTACTTCCATAAGTAATTACAATTTTTCGCAAAACCCGAAATCGTAATCCTGAAATCCAAAATCTCAAATCCAAATTTCATTTTCAAAATCTCAAATATAAAATCTCAGAAATTATTTTAGGAAATTCCCATATACCTTTTCCTTAAAAATAATAAGGCAGTTCTATCTGGAGGGTCCTACCTCCTCTATAGGGCTGAGGATTATCTTCTTGGATCATTCTATATATAGGTGGGTTTCTCTTCTGTGAGGGACAGCCTGAAGGGTGAACGTAGCGTAGCGAAGTGATACCCGGTAAGGCTGGAGCGATACAGCTAAAATAAATTATAAATAGTTCTTGCCTAAAGGTACCCTAAAGCCTATAATAATATCTCAAGGTTATTAATTTAATAGAACACACCTATTGTATATTAGTAGTATCTAATATACCTAAACCAATAAGAGAAGGATAAGTAATATGAGTTTATTAGTTGCAATTAGTGTACCAGTGGTGGTTTGTAGGGTATTAAGTATTGTGGGTAAGGATGTTGTTTGTTTTGAGCAGAGTGTGGGTACTGATAAAGAGCAAGTATGTAAAATTGGTGGACATACTGGAATGTTTGAAATGGAGATCACAGATAAAGATCAACTAGGTAAGTACCGGGTTGGCGATGTACATTCATTAACAATGAGTAATCACTAAGTAACTAAACCAAAGAGAGATATAGTATGAGTAATATGGAGCAGTTTATTGGTGTTAAGTTAGTCAATGCTAAGGCTATGACTTTAGGTGAGTACAATACATTCCGTGGTTGGAATCTACCACCTGATGAGGATGCTAGTACTGAAGGTATGTTAGTTGAGTATGTTGATGGTGGTGAAGCCAATACACCTGAGTACGATAACTATGTTAGTTGGTGCCCTAAAGATGTATTTGATCGTAACAACCGTTCGGTTACTGGTATGAGCTTTGGTATGGCTATTGAAGCCATGAAGAAAGGATTTAAGGTTGCTCGTGCTGGTTGGAATGGTAAAGGTATGTGGCTAGTTCTCATACGAGCAGGTAATGCCATGTCACATGGTTTCGATATGCAGGACTGTATTGGTATTAAAAATGCGCAAAATATTATGCAACCTGGTTGGCACTCCAGCCAATTAGATATGCTTTCTGATGATTGGCAGGTAATTGTTTAATAACTAATTAATAAGCACCTATGCAATGTGGGTGCTTATTTAGAGGATGTAATATGCACATAGCAAGCCATATTAGCTTAGAAGAACAAATGAGTATCTTAGGTAAGAATAGTTGGTCAGTTGTTAGGCTAATTGCTTTAACTAAAGACTTTGAAGTTATGGAAATACCTTTAGACCATCTTAATGTCAGTGGTGTGTACGATAGATTGAATCTCAGGGAGATGGTCATGCACATGGCTGCAGTTAACAAAGCTGATCTCAATTACCCGATTATCCTAGATGAGGATGGTGAGCTAATGGATGGTAGACACCGATTGATGAAGGCAATGCTTCTTGGTCACGAAACAATCAAGGCGGTGAGGTTTGATGAAAATCCTTCACCTTGTGAAAGAGCATGAGTAGAGATTCCTGGGAAGTTCACCATTTAAAGGCTGCAGTACTAGCATCTGAGATGGGTACATGTAAATCCAATAGTAATAAAGGAGCTGTGTTTATTAGGGATAACAGAATACTCTCTACTGGTTTTAATGGCGTTCCTTCTGGATTCCCTCACCCTACTGTGTGTAAGCGTAAGGAGTTAGGTATCGCCAAAGGCGAAGAGCTTAACATGTGTGGTTGTGCCCATGCAGAGATGAATGCTATATGTAATGCAGCTAAAGAAGGTGTATCACTTACAGGAAGTACCCTGTATTGTACATCTGAACCATGTAATATGTGTATGGGAGCTATTGCTAATGTGGGTGTTAAGAAAGTGGTATATATTAAGCCTTATCATCACGCTATGAGTGCTGAGATAGCTAAGTATGCTAGTATTGAAGTAATAAGACATATAAGTGAGTTAGTATGAGTACTTTACAGACAGTGCCTCCAGATGAGCAAGTAACAATAGACCAGTTACAGCGAGTAGTGCCAAAAGGTGTTAAAGCTAAGGTATCTCCTGAGTTGGTGGCATCTATTAATGGTATGTTAGTGGATTCTCAGTTGAGGGAGAACTTCAGGGAGAACTTACTTAGTTACACTGGTGTATTGGCTGATGGTAAGTACAAGATACAAAGCTACATTGACGCTGTGCGCTATGTTAGTCATAAGCTTCTTGGTTCCTCTAATGTAGAGGCATATACCAAAACATTCCCTACCAGATTCCAAAGATTGGTTAATGAGGGTGCAGATGGCAAGACTATATCTAGCTATGTAGCTGCATATAATAAGAATCAGTTAGTCAATAAGGTATTAGAACAGACTCTGGTACCTAGCCATATATTGAATGCTGATTTGTATCAGAAGGCTCTTAATGTACAAGCAACACTTATGTGTACTGCTGATAGTGAGAAGGTACGTACTGATGCTGCTCATAGCCTAATGACTCATCTTAAGATGCCTGAAACCAAGAAGATTGAGTTAGATATTGGTATAACCCAAGATAAGAGTATTGCTGAGCTTAGGGACGCTACGTTAGCTCTGGCCAAGCAACAGAGAGAAATGATATCTGCTGGTGATATCAATGTTAAAGAGGTTGCACATAGTGTAATCATAGAAAGTACTGCTGAAGAGGTGAGCTAACTATGGTTGTCAACCCTAAAGTAGCTACTGCTGTCTCAGATGCTATATTCTCTGAGGCTGCGCCTCTTACTGTAGAACAGCATCTTAATAGTATTTCTTATGGTTCAGATGAGTTCTATATACCTAGTGAGTTTGCTTTAGAGTTTGTCAACTTCATCAAGTTAGTGGATGAAGGTGAGTCTGAGAATAAGACTCCAGTTGTTCATATGAAGATGTTGGATAACTTTGTTGTGGATAATGGTAAGGATACCATTAACATGTGTCACCGTGGTATTGCCAAATCCACGCTTAAGGAGTACTTAATACTGTATCTTGGTGTGTATGGTGTACTGCCTAACTTTGGCAAAGTACCATATGCTATCTACGTTTCTGATAGTATAGATAATGGTGTTAAGAAGATGCGTAAGAGTTTGGAGTATCGATGGAATAACTCCCAATTTCTACAAAAGTATATTCCTACCATACATATCACAGATACTCGCTGGGAATTCATAAACGCCAGTGGTAATTCATTAGTTGTATCTGGATATGGTGCAAAGACTGGTGTTCGTGGTACTCGTGAGAATGGTAGTCGTCCTGTGCTTGCTCTACTTGATGACTTGATATCAGATAGTGATGCTCGTTCAGCTACAGTTATTGCTGCAGTAGAAGACACCATTGATAAAGCAATCGATTATGCTCTGCATCCTCAGAGACGTAAGATCATCTGGTCTGGTACCCCGTTCAATGCTAAGGACCCCCTATATAAAGCTGTAGAATCTGGTGCTTGGAATGTCAACGTGTACCCTGTATGTGAGGAGTTCCCTTGCTCACCTGAAGAGTTTAGAGGTTCTTGGGAAGATAGATTTGAATATAGTTATGTACTTAAGCAATATACCAAAGCAGTTAAGACCGGTAAGGTAGATACTTTCAATCAAGAGCTGATGCTACGCATCATGTCCGACGAAGATAGATTGATCCTGGATTCAGATATTGGCTGGTACTCCAGAGCCACAGTATTAAAGAATAAGGGTTGGTTCAATTTCTATATAACCACTGACTTTGCTACCTCTGAAAAAACAAGCAGTGATTTTAGTACAATCTCTGTTTGGGCCTATAATAGTAAAGGTGATTGGTTATGGGTCGATGGTATATGTAAGAAGCAGTTGATGGATAAGAATATAGATGACTTGTTTAGGCTGGCTCAGATGTATAGCCCTCAGCAAGTAGGTATAGAAGTCTCTGGTCAGCAGGGTGGTTTTATTCCCTGGATTCAGCGTGAGATGGGTGACCGTAATCAATATTTTGCCCTGGCTTCAGAGAATAATGTAGGTGCCCCCGGCATACGTCCAACCACTAATAAGATGCAACGATTTAATATTGTTGTTCCTTGGTTCAAGACACATAAGATCTGGTATCCAGAAGAGTATAGAAACCATCCTGTTGTAGTAGAGCATATCAATGAATTGTCTCTAGCCAGTCCAGGGGGATTCAAATCCAAGCATGATGATTGTATTGATAACATATCTATGTTGTCTGCCATGACCCCGTGGAAACCAACTGAAGTAAGTCCAGATCCTAGTGGTAATGATGCTGATATCTGGGGAGACGAGGTAGCTAATGAGTATAACGATATGGACTCCTATATTGTTTGATGGTTTGGTGTATACTCATTGTAGTGATGAAACCGTAGGGGATAGAAGTGCGTTTAGACCAATTAGTTAATAGTGTGATCTATGGTGAGTTAGCTGGCGATGCTTTAAGTGGTCACCTGAAGATACCTAGTAATCCGGGTACTGATACCTTGTTTATAGCTATAGAAGCTGCAATAGGTGCGCTGTATGTTCAGTTCCCTTTAAAATACGGCTCTAGGTATATACAATTGGTTCCCGGTACTACAGTCTATAATTTGGCAGCAAGCCAAGTAGCTTTATATCCTGAGATATTCCTTACTGAGGTTGGTCCAGAAGCATTTCCAGTTACTGATGATATAGCTTCAATATTAGATGTATACTCATTACCAGCTATACCGGTGTACCCGGCAGAAGAAGAATTAACCGAGGTTCCTTTTAATGTAGGTAATGAGCCTCTCTCAGTAACCACCATAGACCCCTTGGTTCTGAGAGTACCTACTACGTATACCGATGCCTCTCTATTACTCAGGATTAACTATAGGGCACTTCCTACTAAGCTGCCTAGATTTGCTGATTTAGTAGATGCTGATTTATCAGGGTATTGGCTCGATATTGGGTATCAGTTCCAAGATGCTATTATCGCCTATACCACCTACAAGCTCTTCTCCAGCCTTGATGTAGCTGATGCAGTGTCTCTTTCACGTAGGGCATTAAAACGCTATGAGGCTGAATCCATACGCCTTAATAATGCCGGTTCCTTTCTCCAACAGACGGTAGCTGAGGAACGTATACAAGATGGGGATTGGGTCTAATGTACATTGGGGCAATTATTGAAGCATTGCGAGCACATGAGCTAAATAATAGTTATTTTGGTGATCAACTAGATAAAATAGTGCCATATGGTACTAGTAATAAGTTACCGGTAGATGACCGTGAGGCTATAAAGACGCATATCAATGATGCCCTACGAGCGTTATATGCTAGATTCTCTCTTAAGGAGCAGCACCTATACCTCGGGTGTAAGGGTGGTGTGGGTGTTTACCATCTGACTGAAGATCAGGTTGAGGGAGGGGTACTAGGTAAGTATATCCTGGATGAGACGTACGCTACGGAGGTAGGTGCATTTACTGAGGATGTATTAATAATTACCGGCATTCGTGATGCCAGTACAGATATAGAAATCCCTTTTAATGAGGGTGGTAATCCTTTGGCAATTACAAGCATCAACTCTATTACTATTAGGGTACCTAACTACTTAACCTCCGAGGAGAAAGTATTGAAAATATCATATAGGGCATTACCTAAAGAGTGGGTTGGTCTAAGGGATGCGGATCTGTAATGTTTATAGGTAAAATAGTAGAAGAATTATCTACACTGGCTTTGCGCAATAGTGCAGTAGGTGACCAGCTCGCACCATTTACAGCCGCTGGTGCTGAGGGTGTACTCACTGACTACGTAGCAGATGCTTTACTCGCACATACTAATAGCGCTGTACGTAACATCTATTCCAGGTTCCCTCTAAAAGAGAAAGAGCTATACCTAGGGTGTATTAGTGGGCAAAGTACCTACTTACTTAATCTGGAACAGGTTGAAGCTGGTACCGCAGGTCAGTACATCTTAGATGAGACTTACGCGAGTGAGGTTGGTCCGTTTGTTGAGGATGTGGTGCAAATAGTGAGCATCCACAATGTTACTACGGATAAGGATGTAGTTCTTAATCAGGAAGGTAACTCTGAATCTATCCTAGCACCAGACTCTGTTAATATCAGAGTTCCCAACTCTATAAGCAAAGATAGTCCTATACTACGCATACGCTATACTGCACTACCAACTAGCGGTATTACAGCAGATGGTGCTTTGCCTGGTAGTGATATTGTAAGTGGTGGTGGTGATGGATTAAGTAGGTTACAGGGTTCCCTGCCATGGGCTGGAGTACAAACCGGTGTAAACATGTGGAGTGATAGTAAGTCATGGGTACCTGTTCCAGAACAATTTGTTACAGCTATTGCTAACTATATATGCTATAAGATCTTATATCAGGCAGATAGACTACAAGAGAATACAGATGCTGTGTTTTATATGAATGCCTATGAGAATGAGTGCAGACTACTAAAAAGCGCTGGGCTATTTGATGATACCGACTATGCATCAGAGAGTGATGATAAAATGTTAGATAATGGGTGGGAGTAGGTATGTTACTTACCAAATACAAGATACTCATAATCTTGGCAGTTTTAGCTGGTACTGGTTGGTTCTCGTATAATGCAGGACACAATGCGGCTGCTGTATCTTATGAGAAAACTAATTCTGACGCTGCTGATGCACTAACTGAAGCACATAGTGCAGAAATAGTGAGATTAAAGAAAGAGAACGCTACCAAGTTAGCAACACAAGTCAGGGTAGCCAAACAACTAAAGAAATCTAACGCACTTAGTGAGAAGAGACTAGATGAACTTAGAAATAAAGAGTACCCAACTTGTGACGGTCAGCTTATTATTAGCACTGAGTGGTTGTGGGACTTTAACACAGGTCGCACCCCCAGAGCAGAATAATAACGAATTCCATGCTGCATTACTTATTGTGTGTGACTTTAAAATGCACTGTAAGCAAGCTAGTACTCCCCATGCTGTGCTTATCGAGGCAGAGCGGTGTAGATCTGGTTTTGAAACCTGCTCTATTTTGGTAGAAGAATCTGTACAGTAGTATTAGGTGACAAGTTCATAATGTGTGTGTATATTTACTTTATTTATCTTCGAGCAGGAACTTAACAAATGCCAGAACCCTCATATGACCTAGAAACTGCAGCTGTAGAATCGACTGTAGCTCCTGCAGTACCTGAAGATAAGTTAACAGATTGGGTTAACGAACCGACTCTAACTGCACTAAAACAAAACCTACAAGACAGTCTACCAACCCATAACACACAAACTGGTAGAATAGGTGTATGGTTAGATAATCTAAATATAACTGGCGCAGCTAAAAGACCCAAAAAGGCTGGACGCTCATCTATAGTACCGAAACTCATACGTAAGCAAGCTGAGTGGCGATACGCTGCTCTTAGTGAACCCTTTCTCAGTACAGATGATATTTATAATACTGATCCAGTTACCTATGAAGACAAGAAAGCTGCCATACAAAATGGGCTAGTTCTAAATAACCAATTTAACACTAAACTATCTAAAGTAAGTTTTATTGATGAGTATGTACGTACTGCTGTTGATGAGGGTACAGTTATTGTCCGTACTGGGTGGGATTATGAGGAGGAAGTAAATAAGGTACAAGTTCCTACTTACAAGTTCCTACCAGAGGTGGATGAAGGCGCAATACAGGAGTTCAATGCTCTAAATCAGGCTGCCGTACAAGACAATAGTGTACTTCAGCAACTAGATGAGGAGACTTTAGACCTATACCAACGGTCTATAGAGGCAGGCACTGTATTGCGACGAGTGCAAGAGGGTACTCACGAGGAAGACCAGATAAAGGTGCTCAAGAATCAGCCTTCTTTAAATGTGTGTAGCTACCATAATGTAATTATAGATCCTACATGCCAAGGTGATCTTAAAAAAGCTAATTTCGTTATTTACAGTTTTGAGACTTCTTTAAGTGAGCTTGAAAAAACCAATAAATACAAAAATTTGGATAAGATTGTAGCTAGTTCTGCCCCACCATTATCTAACCCAGACCATGCTAGCACTACAGACGAGACTTTCAATTTCAAAGATAAACCTCGTACTCGATTTGTGGCGTATGAGTACTGGGGATTTTGGGACTATGATAACACAGGTGTAGTTAAACCATTTGTAGCAACATATGCAGGTAATCAGCTGATTAGGATGGAGGAAAATCCTTATCCTGACCAAGAATTACCTTTTGTATCTGTACAGTACTTACCAGTACGTAAAAGTGTATATGGTGAACCAGATGGTGAGTTATTAGAGGATAACCAGAAGGTTATTGGTGCTGTTACCCGAGGCATGATTGACATCATGGGTAGGAGTGCTAATGGACAGACTGGTATTCGTAAAGACGCTTTGGATGTCACCAACAGACGTAAGTTTGATAAAGGACTAGATTACGAGTTCAATGTAAATGTTGACCCACGTAGTGTAATGCATATGCATACCTTTCCAGAGATACCTCGTAGTGCTGAGTTCTTACTTAATCAGCAGAATGCAGAGGCTGAGTCTCTTACAGCCGTTAAATCATTCAGTGGAGGCATCTCTGGTCAGGCACTTGGTTCTACAGCCACCGGTATTCGTAGTGCGTTGGATGCCACATCTAAGCGGGAACTTGGTATCCTACGTAGACTAGCTGAAGGTATGATTACTATTGGTCGAAAGATAACCAGTATGAATGGTGAGTTTTTAAGTGATACTGAAGTTGTCCGGGTAACTAATGAAGAGTTTGTTGAGGTACGTAGAGATGATCTAGCAGGTAATTTCGACCTGACCCTTACTATTAGTACCCCAGAGGCAGATAATGAGAAAGCACAAGAGCTTTCCTTTATGCTACAGACCATGGGTAATAGTATGGACCCAGCTATGTCGCAGATGCTTCTTGTGGATATAGCGAGATTGCGTAAAATGCCTGCTCTTGCCAAGAAACTTGAGAACTACGTTCCACAACCTGATCCAATAGCGCAAGAGAAGGCACTATTGGAGATTGAACTACTTAAGGCGCAGATTCAAAACGAGCAAGCTAAAGGTATGGAGAATGCTGTTGATGTTGGACTTAAGCAGGCTAAGACTGTTACTGAGCAAGCTAAGGCACGTAATACAGATAGCAAGTCGGACATACAAGATCTTAGTTTCTTGGATCAAGAAGCAGGTAAGGATATTCAAAGAGACCTTGCTAAACTTGAGCATGGTAGAAATACGCAGCTAGACCTGAAGGCAGCAGATGCACTAATAGCTTCTGATGTAGAAACAGAGTGACAATAAAGATGTTGCTACTGTTGACGTAAACGCTTAATATAGCTACTCTTAATAATATAACTCAATATGAGGACACACGAGCATGAGCAACACAGAACAACAATTAGCAAGTATCGAAATCACATTAGAGCAAGCCCAGGCTGCAGTAGCTGCACGGAAAGCCCTACAAACACTAACGAAGAACCCTGAATTTAAAGAACTGGTTCTTGAAGGTTACTTTGAGAAAGAGGCAAGTCGTGTAGTACTCTTGCGGGCAGATCCATCTATGCAAGATGAGCTTAACCAAAAAGATTTGGATAACCAAATTGTTGCTATTGGTTATTTGCGCCAGTACTTGAGCGGTATTATGATTAAGGGTAGAACGGCTGAAAAGGCTATTCAGGATTGTAATGAAACCCGTGAGGAAATCTTAGCTGAGGATCGTGGCTAATGACTGAACCTACCGATGTAGATACCTCTACGGAGGTAGAGACAAGCCCACTTGGATTGTCTGATGCTGCCTTTATGGAACTGCCTATGGAGCCTGCTGCTGATGTTGTAGTGGTTGAGCCAGAGGTAGTTATGGATGAGGACCCTGTATCTACTGATGTAGATCCAGTTGTGGATGATGAGACTGATGAAGAGTCAACCATCTCACCAGAAGATCCAGATGTAGTTACTGCCGTAGATGCGGCTACTGCTGATGATGTAGACGCAGACGTCGTAGATGTGGACAAAGCAGCATCCGATGTTGTGGATACAGAGGTTGATGACCCTACTGCTGCTGCTACTCAACTTGCCGAACTTTTTGCACCATTTCGTGCAAACGGTAAAGACATGCAAGTGGGTAATATTGAGGAAGCCCGTACCTTAATGCAAATGGGGGCTAATTATAATAAGAAGATGGCCGCTATCAAGCCTAACCTTCGTGTTATTAAAATGCTCGAAAATAACAACTTACTTGATGAGGGTAAGTTAAGTTACTTGATAGACTTGGATAAGAAAGATCCTAAAGCTATCAAAAAACTAATTCAAGATAGTAAGGTAGACCCTGATACTCTTGAATTAGATGTAAAAACCGACTATGCTCCAAACACTTACACTGTAAGTGATAACGAGATGAACTTAGATGGAATACTTGATGAAATTCAAGGCACAGAATCTTTTGGTACAACTATGGATATCATTGGCAATAAGTGGGATACGTCCAGTAAAAAGGTGTTGGTTGAACAACCAGAGATTATCAAACACATTAATGATCATGTAGCATCAGGCATATACTCACAAATCGAACAAGAGGTGAGTCGTCAACGCATGTTAAATGGGCTTAGTGGTTTATCAGATCTGGAGGCGTATAAACAAGTTGGTGATAAGATGTCTGAAGCAGGTGCTTTTACAAGCTCCACTGCACAGACAACCACAACACCAGCTAAAGTTAGTATTCCTAAGTCCAGTAATAGTGTGGACCCTAAGCTACGCAACCGTAAGAAGGCTGCTAGTGCCACTACCGCTAAACCAACTGGTAAGCCTGATCCGTCAACTATCAACGTGTTAGGGATGTCGGATGAAGAGTTTGCTAAAGTTGGTAATGATAAATTCATTTAATACTATAGGAACATCAAAAGATGGCTATTTATAACGATCCTGCAGGTGGTTCAGAATCCACTATTGGTACGCAGATCCGTACCGATCATTACAACAAGAAAGCGCTCATTGAAGCGAAGAAAGAACAGTA
>Ga0316192_10001942_pt1 | contig 15265 bp, 10 predicted proteins | sample MerIslwburrow_MG_FD_204931 | JGI IMG/M metagenome (GOLD analysis project Ga0316192, IMG submission 204931) | Coastal sediment microbial communities from Maine, United States - Merrow Island worm burrow | ecosystem: Environmental > Aquatic > Marine > Coastal > Sediment | place: USA: Maine...
GGTGTACAGACGGCGCCATAGGCCTTTGCAATCGACTGCGAGTGGTCCATCAGGTAGGGGAATGGAAAATCAAATTGCTGTGCTACCGCCTGCATGTTCTCAAAGCTGTCTTCTTTATATAATGTCGGATCATTGGACATGATGGCGACGCTGTTGATGCCTGACTCTCGCAGCTCGCCGGTATCGCGCACCAGGCGCTCAAGAATCGCTTTCACATACGGGCAGTGGTTACAGATAAACATCACCAGCAGGCCACGCGAGCCACGGCAGTCCTCAAGCGTCCATTCCCGATTGTCGATGCCGGGTAACGAAAAGTCGATGGCTGCTTTACCAAATTCGCATATCGGGGTTTCCAGACTGACCATAATTGAACCTTCCTGTGACAAATGGCTCAACATACTAGCAGGGATTAAAAATTGGGTGAAAATATAACCTTCGTAAGCTAGACTGTCGGGTTTAATTTATACGAAAATATTTATTTATGTCCAGCAATCATATATTTACATCCGAGTCCGTCTCCGAAGGTCATCCTGACAAGGTTGCCGATCAGATATCCGATGCCGTTCTTGACGCCATGCTTGAAAAAGACTCGCATGCCCGCGTCGCCGTCGAGACCCTGGTCAAAACAGGCATGGTCATCATCGCCGGTGAAGTCACCACATCGGCATGGGTCGACCTGGAGGAAATCGTCCGCCAGACCGTGCGCGAGATCGGCTACAACAGTTCAGAGATAGGATTTGACTGGGCCTCCTGCGCGGTACTGAACGCCATCGGCAAGCAATCCACGGACATCGCCATGGGTGTCGATGAAAGCAATGACCACGAACAGGGCGCCGGCGACCAGGGGCTGATGTTCGGCTATGCCTCCAGTGAAACCGACGTACTGATGCCCGCACCCATCACCTATTCCCACCGCCTGGTGAAACGCCAGTCGGTGGTACGCAAGAATGGCACCCTGCCCTGGCTGCGCCCGGATGCGAAGAGCCAGATCACCTTTCGCTACGAGAACAACCGGCCGGTGGGTATTGATGCCGTGGTATTGTCGACCCAGCACGATCCTGAAATTTCACTGGCTGCCCTGCGCGAGGCGGTCATGGACGAGATCATCAAGCCGGTACTGCCAGCGGAATGGCTCGACCAGTGCCCCGGTGAGCACATCCACATCAACCCGACCGGCCGCTTTGTGATCGGTGGACCGGTCGGCGATTGCGGTCTGACCGGCCGCAAGATTATTGTCGACACCTACGGCGGCATGGCACGCCATGGTGGCGGTGCTTTCTCCGGCAAGGATCCGAGCAAGGTTGACCGCTCTGCCGCGTATGCCTCGCGTTACGTGGCAAAAAACATCGTTGCTGGCGGGCTCGCAGAACGCTGCGAAATCCAGGTGTCCTATGCCATTGGTGTCGCCGAGCCGACCTCCATCAGCGTGGAAACCTTCGGCACCGGGCTGATAGAGGAAGACCGCCTCGTCGAACTGATACGCGAACATTTCGATCTGCGCCCGCGTGGACTGGTCGCGATGCTGGACCTGTTAAAACCCGGTTACAAGGCCACCGCGGCGTACGGCCACTTCGGTCGCGAGGATACCGACTTCAGCTGGGAAAAAACCGACAAGGCCGACATCCTGCGAGAAGCCGCCGGCCTGCACAATAGTGAAAAAGCCGATTAATCACCTGCGAGACATAGTAATGACAACACAAACTGCTGAGAACATCTCACCCGATTTCAAGGTCGCCGATCTCGGGCTGGCCGACTGGGGCCGCAAGGAACTTGCCATTGCCGAGACTGAAATGCCCGGTTTGATGGCACTGCGCGAACAGTACGGAACTGAAAAACCGCTTAAGGGTGCACGAATTGCCGGCAGTCTGCACATGACTATCCAGACCGCGGCACTGATCGAAACACTGCTGGAACTGGGTGCCGAGGTTCGCTGGGCCTCCTGTAACATCTTCTCGACCCAGGATCATGCCGCAGCAGCCATCGCCGCACGCGGCATACCCGTATTTGCCTGGAAAGGTGAGTCGCTGGATGATTACTGGCAATACACACACCAGATCATGGAATGGCATGATGGCGGAACACCGAACATGATCCTACCATGCTCATCATACTCGGCAGCAAGGCTGAACAGGACCTCTCGATTCTGGACAACCCGGGCAGCGAGGAAGAGATCGCCCTCTACAACAGCATCAGGAAACGCCTCACCACGCACCCGGGCTGGTACTCGAATATCCTTAAAAACATACAGGGTGTAACCGAGGAAACGACCACCGGTGTGCACCGTCTCTACCAGATGCAGGAAAGTGGCGAACTGCCGTTCCCTGCCATTAATGTCAACGACTCGGTCACCAAGAGCAAGTTTGACAACCTCTATGGCTGCCGCGAATCACTGGTGGACGGCATCAAGCGCGCCACCGATGTCATGATTGCCGGCAAGATTGCCGTGGTTATCGGTTATGGCGATGTTGGCAAGGGCTGCGCCCAGTCATTGAATGGCCTCGGTTGTACAGTATGGGTCACTGAAGTAGACCCCATTTGCGCGCTGCAGGCAGCCATGGAAGGTTATCGTGTCGTCACCATGGAAGATGTTGCCGACAAGGCCAACATCTTCGTCACCGCAACCGGCAACTATAATGTCATCAGCCACGATCACATGCTGGCCATGAAGGATCAGGCCATTGTCTGCAACATCGGTCACTTCGACAATGAAATCGACATCGCCAGCATGAAGAAATATGAGTGGGAGAATATCAAGCCCCAGGTTGACCATATCATCCTGCCAAGTGGTAATCGCATCATCCTGCTGGCGGAAGGCCGGCTGGTAAATCTGGGTTGCGCCACCGGCCATCCCAGTTTTGTTATGTCCAACAGCTTCACCAACCAGACACTGGCGCAGATGGAACTGTGGAATCATGGCGACCAGTATGAAAACCGCGTTTATACCCTGCCCAAGAAGCTGGACGAGGAAGTTGCTCGACTGCACCTTGGCAAGATCGGCGCAAACCTCACAACACTCTCACAACAGCAGGCTGACTATATTGGCGTACCGGTAGAGGGCCCCTATAAACCGGAACGCTACCGTTATTAAGGGACCAGGGCGTGCACGCAGCGGTTTAATCCATCCTATGTCACAACCAGGTCCGGCCTACAGTTTCGAGTTTTTTCCGCCAAAAACGGAAGATGGTATCAACAAGCTGGCGGCAACCAGCAGGGCGCTGGCTGCCGTACAGCCGCGCTTCTTTTCCGTTACCTTTGGTGCCGGCGGTTCAACGCGCGACCGCACCTTCGAGACAGTCATCAGTCTCCAGAAAGATTCCGGTATCGATACGGCGCCGCATCTGTCCTGCATCAGTTCCACGCGCGAGAATATCCTTGAAATGCTTAACGGCTACCGCAACAGGGGTATCAACCACATTGTGGCATTGCGCGGTGATATGCCGTCAGGGATGGGAGAGGCCGGTGAGTTTCGTTACGCCAATGAACTGGTCACATTTATTCGCGAGGAGACCGGTGACCATTTTCATATCGAGGTCGCGGCCTATCCGGAATATCATCCGCAGGCAACCAGCCCGGACAAGGACCTTGCGAATTTCAAGCGCAAGGTGGACGCCGGTGCCAGCAGTGCCATAACCCAGTATTTCTATAACCCGGACGCCTACTTCCGTTTTATCGACCGTTGCAACAGTGTCAGCATCGATATCGACATCGTCCCTGGCATCATGCCGATCACCAATTATTATCAACTGGCGCGCTTCTCGGATGCCTGTGGCGCGGAAATTCCGCGCTGGATACGCAAACGTCTTGAAGCCTACGGCGAGAATCTGGAATCCATACGCGCCTTCGGCGAAGAAGTTGTCACCAGCCTGTGCGCACAATTACTCGAAAAGGGCGCTCCCGGGCTGCACTTCTACACCCTCAATCGTGCCGCGCCGGCACTCGCAATCTGGAGTAACCTGGGACTTGGCACTTCACATCCGGGTTAATCAACAAAGCAATCCTGCAGTTGATGTGACAGCGGCAGCGCCGTTCCTTACAAGCACACCGTAGCATCCGATCCAATGCGCATACCCCGCCTCTATACACCACAAGTGTTCACTCCGGGCGACGACCTGACTGTAAGCGGCCAGACGGCACATCACGTCGTGAATGTACTACGCATACGTAGTGGTGCTTCTGTTTCTGTGTTCGATGGCAAGGGCTGCGAGCATCGTGCCATTGTCAAGACCGTAAAGCGTTCCGAAATCATCCTGGAGATCGCCGAGGCACTCACGGTGCTGCAAGAATCATCACTGGATATTACCTTGCTACAGGGAATTGCACGTAACGACCGCATGGATTTTATATTGCAGAAGGCAGTTGAACTGGGCGTCGACAGCATTCAGCCACTCTGGATGCAACGCAGCCAGGCGCGCCTGAAGGGGCGTCGACTTGAGAAGCGCTGTAACCACTGGCAGAGGATAATCATCAGTGCGTGTGAACAATGCGGTCGGGCTAGACTGCCACAACTGGGCGCTGCCATGAATTATTCAGACTGGATGCATTCCCATAACAGCCGTGGTCTGAACTTCCTGCTACAACCGGACAGCGAGACCGGACTGGGTGCGCTGCAACCTCCAGATGACAGGATTCATGTGCTGGCCGGCCCGGAAGGCGGATTAAACACTGAGGAACAAATGCTGGCTAAATCTACCGGATTTCTCGGGATTCGTCTTGGACCGCGCATTCTGCGTACTGAAACCGCTGCTCTCGCGGCACTGGCCGGAATGCAAACGCTGTGGGGGGATTTTAAATAGCCAGCTTGCGCCTGAGCTAGGCCGCATCAACAAGGCAACTTTCCAGCAGGCCCTGTAAATAGGGCAGATCGGGAATGACGGCTTCTTCACTGCCAATTCGGACTATGCACTTCAGACCAACAAATGAATTATCAACGACCTCGTCTGCCGTGTCGCTGCCAAACTGAATTAGTCCTGGCAGGCCGGCAGTTACGATTGCAAAGTGTTGTAGCGCGCTGTCCGGGTTGACAGAATTAACAATCATCAACCGAGAGAAGACCGGGTTCGAGGGTACTGTGAGTCCACAGACCGATTCCAGTGAAATCACGGGTATGTCATGTTCACGCCACTGCACCATACCAAGGAACCATTCCGGCATGCCTTCACGATGATTGGGCACGCGGTAACTGCTGATCTCTGCAACAGCTACATTAGGCAACAACAGGTTCATCTGCCGCAGAGGTACCCATAAGCTACGTACCTTGTCCTGTGTATCATCCATCCTGGTTCCCTCGCTCGTTTCTGCCATGCTCATGCCACTGCTTCCGCTGCTGATGCTCCGATGATGCGATGAATGGAATCCAGCAGGTCATTCTCCTGATAGGGCTTACCCAGATAATTGTTGACACCGATTTGTTGCGCACGCTCCCGGTGCTTGTCACCGGTTCGTGAAGTAATCATTATGATCGGCAAATGTTTGAGGCGATCGTCGTTACGCATGTGTGTGGCCAGTTCAAAACCATCCATCCTTGGCATCTCGATATCCAGCAACATCATATCCGGCACCACTTCCTGTAACTGCCCCATGGCATCAACACCATCCTTTGCTGTCAACACCTTGTAGCCGTTACGCTCAAGCAGGCGTGAGGTAACCTTGCGTACGGTAATTGAGTCATCCACAACCATAACCACAAGACGGGACTCTTTTTCCTCAACAAACGGCACTTCCGGCAACCGGGCACGCGCATTCATTCTCGTCACTGCAGCCATATCAAGCATCATGACGACACGACCATCGCCCAGTATGGTGGCACCTGAAATACAATCCACTGTACTGAGTTGCGCACCGACAGGCTTGATGACAATTTCACGACTTCCCATCAGCGCTTCAACCTGCAAGGCAATTCGTTTTTCGCCAATGCGCACAAGCAACACGGGCACCTGTCCCTGAGTTCCAGACATATCGACAGCAGTGATATTCAGCAGGGTTCCCAGGTGTTTGAGCTGGTATTCATTGCCTGCATACTCATAGACAGATTCGTCAGAATGGTAGCAGACCGCCAGTTCTTCGCAATTGGCACGCACAACACCTTCAACGCAGCCCAGAGGCACGCATAAGGTTTCATTTCCGGCCATAACCAGCAATGCCTGATTAATAGCCAGTGTGTAAGGAAGACGTACCGTGAATATGGTGCCCAGACCGGTAGTTGACTCTATATGCAAGGAGCCACCCAGCTGCTTTACCTCACTGTTAACAACATCCAGCCCCACGCCACGACCCGATATTTGTGTCACCTCTGCAGCCGTACTAAATCCGGTCTGCAGAATAAACTGCATGACATCATTGTCGCTCAGTTGCGAGTCTTCCAACATCAGCCCACGCTCTATGGCGCGTGCACGAATCGCTTCTGTATTGATACCTGCACCGTCATCCTCGATACACAGTACGATTTCCGGCCCTTCCCGGTCGAATGTAATCGTAATCGACCCGGTTGCATGCTTGCCTGCGGCACTTCGCTGCTCCGGCGTTTCTATACCATGCGCAACCGCATTGCGCAGCATGTGTTCCAGAGGGGCAATGACCCGATCAATCACCGTGCGATCCATCTCGCCATCGGCACCAACCAGTTCAAGCTCTACTTTCTTTCCCAACTGTCGCGCGGACTGGCGCACGATACGTCTCAGGCGCGAGGAAAGACCCGAGAACGGGATCATGCGGGTGCGCATCAGTCCTTCCTGCAGATCAGTACTGACGCGTGACTGCTGCAGCAGCAGGGTTTCTGATTCACGCGTAGTATTCTCCATCAACTCCTGGAGGCTGCGTAAGTCACTGATACTTTCAATCAGGGATCTGGACAACTGCTGCAGATTTGAATAGCGATCCATTTCAAGCGGATCAAAGCCCTGATTAATGATGTCTGTTTCCTGCTCATAGCGGTAAAGAATCTGTGCCTCTGTTTCCATCTCCAGCTGGCGTAACTGGTCGCGCAAGCGGGTAATTGTCTGCTCCAGTTCGGCGAGATTAAACCGGTAGTCAGTTACTTGCTGTTCCATACGTGAACGGTAGATATTAATCTCGCCGGCGTAATTCACCATGTTATCAAGCAGATCTGACTGAATCCTGACCTGCTCACCCTGTACCTTCGCCTGCTTCTGCGGTTCTACCTTCTGCGGAAAGGAGATATGTGCACGTGCCGGCAAATCAGGATCTACAGTTTCTTCATGTGATAATTCCCTGTCACAACGCACCGCATCGCTTTCTACATCCGGGAACTCAGCCACAGCATCATTTGATGCACTACCATCCGTGCGATCCGGTTCTTCTACATGGACGCCCTCCTGAACAGCGATCGCTGTTTCAACAGGAACAGAGTCATTACCTGTCTCATCACTTGATTCAGGCACGCAGACAGGTTCATCATTCATTACAGAACCGCCGTCAGACTGCCAAAGCGCGTCGAGTCGAGCCTGCAGTTGCTGCGCCACAGCCGGCATTTGCCGCGTCTTGACCTGTTCCAGCATCTCGGACAAACGGTCATGTGATTCCTGCATCAGCGCAAACAATTCATCGGACGTTGCAATCACCCCGTCCGCAATGCGCGTCATCAGTGATTCCAGTGTATGACTCAAATCACCAATTGCCTGAATATCCATCATGCGCGCCCCACCCTTGATGGTATGCAGCTGACGCTGGAATTCTGTCATGTGTTCGCTGTTTTCAGGTTGTTGCATCCATGCACGCAACACCACCTCGCTGCTATCAATAATCTCCGAGGCTTCTTCGACAAATATTTCGTAAAGTTCCTGATCCATATCCGAGAAGGGATCAGACTCTCCTGCCACAGTGACATCTTCCACCTCAACAGCTTTCACTTCCGTACCATCTGCATCAGCACACTTCGAGACAACATCATCCTCTTCAGATTGCACCTCAGTATGTGGTAGAGCAGCTATCTGGTCGCGCAATGTTTTCTGCTTTGACCGATCGAATGACAGATCCGGTAAACGCTGTACTGCAGCGGCAATTTCCGTAACAGCAGTGCGCAATACGTTAATTGCATCCTCGCCGACCAACTGATCCACCTGATAGTACTCGTAAAAATAGTCGTACAAATCACCCGCCAGCTCCCTGACCGGGAGAACTTCAGCGGACTCCGAGATACCAGACAGTGTATGCAGTGCGCGGTATAAATTTTCACTGACAAGGCGCGGCTCATCACCTGCCTCAATATATTCCTCAACCGCCCGCAGATGGTCACGGCACTCTGCACTGAATATTTCAAGTAATGACGCATCCTCTTCCGTGCCTTCTTCGCTTGATTCATCTGCATGGCACTCACCAGCCTTGTCAACAGATTCTTCTATAAGCTCCTCACTATCAACCAACCCATAATCGACTTCGGAAACAAGCATCTCACCACGACCCAGAGCATCCGCCTGCTGCATCATGCTTGCCACATCCAGCACAGGGGCTGCAGCCCCTTGTACCTGCCCGAGCAGTTGCGAAAGGGCCTCAGGAACATCACCCAGCAGGGAGCACATACCCTCACTTGATTCTATTGCGCCCTCAATTACTCTATTGAGCAGATTTTCCATGCACCAGGAAAACTCGCCTATCAGCATCGCCCCGGCCATTCGGCCGCTGCCTTTGAGGGTATGGAAACTCCGGCGCAAGGTAGCAAGCACATCTTCCTCACCTGACTGGCTTATCCATGCAGGTATAGCCGCCGCAACAACCGATAATTCTTCTGCCGCTTCTTCGAGGAAGATTTCAACAATCTCGGCATCGGCATCAGGGGACAACACCGGCAGCTCCATGGATGGCATCTGCTCACAAACAGAATTTTCGAGAGGCTCATCATTCAGGCTAATGACCTGCTCTTTCGAATAATCTTCTGCAGGATAATCTATATGTTCTTCGGCACGTTCTTCAACGAGGTCATTGTCTGTATATGCAGCGGGCTCACTGTATATGAGCGCCTGCCTGGCAAGACTGTTAACATCAACGGAATGATCAACCACGTCACCTTTAACCTGCGCAAGCAATTGTGCAAGTGCATTAACAGAAGCAGAGAAGATTGATTTAACGACATCATTCGGCACTACAGTCTCGTCAATAATCCTGTTAGCCAGGTTTTCAATGGCCCATGCAAACTCACCGACTGCAAGCGCACCCACCATGCGGCCACTGCCTTTCAGGGTATGATAAGAGCGCTGCACATCGACCAGATACTCGCTTGCATCAATTGAAGCCGTCCACATCGGTATAAATGCCGTGAGTTTCTGCAATTCTTCATCAGCTTCTTCTATGAATATTTCAAGGATTTCTTCATCCACATCGGGGGCAATAATCTGCAGCCCGTAGATGTCTACTGCTCCTTCAACATCAACACCCTGCTGACCAGATTGTATGATTTTGTTCTCCAATTCGGCTACAGCCTGGTCAGCAAGACCCGGTTCACAGGCAGGCTGCAAGTGACCATCTTCTGCAGCCGGCAAAGATATCGGCTCAATGGCACTGGGGCATGGATAACCGAGCTTACCCATACTTTGCTCCGCCACATCCAGCGCTGTTCCGGTATTGCCACGATTCTCTGCCATCTCCTCAATATAAAACTCGATGCTGCAGATCGCATCCGCAAGGGAGTCAAGCTGATCTTCATACAGCGGTTGATGCCGTTCGATTAATTCATGCTCTATAAATCTTTTAACCTGGTCTACTGCAACGGCTACCCGCTCCTGGTTAGCCAGGCGTAAACCTCCGCCTATTTGATTGAGCAGACCCGGTACAACAGACAGTGAGCCGAAATCATCGGAAGATCCTATGAAATGACTGATTGCTTCCTTAGCCATAGCCATGCTGGCAACGACTTCACGCGTAACCGCATCAATACCCTGAATGAAAGCAGCGTCCCCTGAATCCCCTTCAGCAAGGTCTCCCAGAGCATCTTCCACAGATACCAGCATGTTCGCCAGCGCAATAATTTCGGAATCATCCGGCAAACCATCAACCGATATTTTCTCACGAAGCGCTTGCTCCTGGAGAGCAACTACTTCAGCATATTTTTCCAGGTCTAGCATCTCCAGCGTGTTTGCCAACGCATGCAAATCATTAGCTACCGGAATAAAATACTGTGAATTACAATTGCTTTTATTGTTATAGTCGTCGAGACTAACCTTGATACGATCTATGTCACTGCGTACGGTTACAGCAACCGTCTGCATCAGTTCATCACTTATCTGCCCATCGTTAACCGAGCAAGTCATCTCGTGATCGACGGACAGCTGCTTGATTCCGTAGGTTTCCCTTATCGTACTTATTCTCTGCGACCCGGATGTAACCTGCGCCAACCTGTACAACAGGTTTTTCATAAGATCATCGGACAGAACGTCGTCAAATACTGCTTCCCCCGAGTCCATCAAACGCTTGATCTGCCGGTCAAGCTGCCCAAACAGCTGTTTCGTTTCAACAGTGGTCTCCAGCAGACCGTCTCTTAGTGCCTCTGCCACTCCAGCACCCACCCACCAGATTCGAGCCACCGGTTCACTGCACGCACACTCCTGCAAATGCTCCAGTACCTCTACCAGGGTTCTAAGGCCGCCATTGCCCTCTACATTCTTGTACCACTCCAGTAATCCACTCTGAAATCTAACCCGGGCGGCACGTGCCATCGACGGCACATCCTGACTGGCTGGCTCTGCCCGAACGTCAAAAATAGAGACTGGTACGCGCACATGCAGGTCTGGTGAAAAAATATCGGTCTGCTGCAGGGGCTGTTCGCCACGGGTAGCACGAAGACTATTAACAAGGTACAGAAGCCTTTCCGGCCTTTCACCTCGACCGGAACGGATATTTGACAAGTAATCCGGGAGCTGCAGAAAAGACTGCATCAATAAATCCATTGCAGTTTCTGATTCTTCAACTGTTCCCTGTTGCAGGTCTGCAACCACACCCTCCATCTCTGTCACCAGCAATACCGCACCCTTGATATTGACCATATGCAACGGTCCGAGTGCCTCGTGCAATTGCGTTGCACAATGCTGCAACAGCATTTTGTTCGTGGTATCTGCCGCATAGTCTTCCAGTTGTAATCGCGCCTGCTTGAGTGTTTCACCCAGTTCTTTGCGAACCCAGCCAAGCGCGTTGTAATCTATAGCTTCATGCATAATAACGTTTCCTTGCAGGCTGACCCGTCTGGCAGCTCATGGCATAGCCAAGTACTGTTAACCATCCATGCGCTGCCAGCGACGCATCAAGTAATCAGGCATCTAGGTAGAATTACTGCGGCAACTTGAATCCAGTTACTGAGGTATCCAGGTCCTGCGCCAGTCGGGAAAGGTTGCCGATTGAACGGGCAGTCTGTTCAGTACCAGTACTTGCCTGTGTCGTCATCTCCTGAATACTGTTCATACTCGTTGCAAGCTGGGTCGCCTCATTGGCCTGCTCACGTGCAGAACTGGAAATATTCTGAATCAATCCGGCAAGCTGATTTGATACCGATTCAATCTCTTCCAGCGCACTACCCGCATCCTCTGCAATTTGTGCACCGTTAACCACACCAGCAGTACTCTTCTCCATTGATATCACCGCTTCGTGCGTATCAGCCTGAATGGTCTTGACCAGTGCTTCAATCTGCTTGGTAGCATTTGCTGAACGCTCGGCCAGCCGTTGCACTTCGTCTGCAACGACCGCGAATCCCCGCCCGGCCTCACCCGCCATGGCTGCCTGAATGGATGCGTTCAGTGCAAGAATGTTGGTTTGCTCGGCAATATCATTAATCAACTCAACGATGTCGCCAATCTCCTGGGAACTCTCACCGAGCCGTTTAATGCGCTTCGATGTTTCCTGTATATGCTCACGAATATTATCCATACCATCCATGGTACGTTTCACCGCTTCACCACCATTTTTCGCGATTTCAACAGAACGCATGGCCACCTTCGATGACTCACTGGCCTCTGTGGATACATCATCCATGGAAACTGACATTTCACTAATCGAGGTACCTGCAACAGATATATCATGAGACTGTTGCTTACTGGCCTCAGACAACTGGCTGGCTATCTGCTCTGTTTCATGAACAGATGAAGACAGCTGTGTAGATGTGTCATTAATTGTTTTTACCAGGCCGCGTAATGATTCAACCGTGACATTTATGGAATCAGCGATCGCACCTGTAAAATCCTCACTCACTGTCGTTTTAACTGTCAGATCACCTGCGGCCAGGTCACCGATCTCATCCAGTAGTCGCATAATTGCTTCCTGGTTACGCGCATTCTCTTCCTCAACCAGCTGACTGCGCCGACGCTGGCTGACCAGTGTTTCATAAGCCATCCAGAAAAGAATGAGAAGTGCTACTGCACCCATGAAGTAAGCCAGCTCGGTTGACACAACACGACCGCCAGGTGCTGCGAGAAATACTGTCTTAAGCTCTTCCACCGCTTTGAACAAAGCCTCACTCTGTGCTGTAATTTCAGCTGCTGCCGTCTGAATCCCAACCAGCTCGTCTGCGTTTTCGACAATGGAACCGACATTATCGCTGACACGACTGAACAACAGCGCTATTTCCTGGATTCTGGACTGCAATGCCTTGCCCTTGAGTTGTTCAATACCGCCAGTACCACGCATAAATCCATCCAGCACGCGACCGAATTCACGGGTATCCTCGGCAAATGCGACAGTTGCTGACTCGGTTACCTCGCCAGTCATCACAGCATTCAAACTATTCACAATACGCTGCCCCAGAACAGCCTGCTCAGTAGCCAGGCGCACCTGTGCGGCACTGGCACCATCTTTCATCAATTCATCAACAATCCCGTTGGTATGTTCCATCAACTGGGGCATGACCTCATTCATAAGGCTTGTCGCCTCGGACATTGCCATAATCAGGAACTGACCTTCCAGAACCTCATCGATGTTATTGCGGAACCCGCTCCAGCGATTATCCAGGTTGATGAGGGCCAGACTCTCTGGTGACTCACTCAAACCTGCAGCATCACCGTAGTCAGACATTTGTGTATCCAGGATTACCGAAAATTTGTTCTTTGATGCTTCCAGGCTGGCAAACGAGCCCGTATCACCCGTCGACGAAGACAGCGCATACTTTGCTATGCGCTGCGACAAAACAAGTTGTTCACCGACATCAGCAAGCCTTGCCTGGTCTATCTCAACCTGGTGACCTACCTTGACGAAGGTCCAGGCCATGGCCCAGATTGCGCATAACATGAAGAATGCAAGCACCTTCATCTTGTTGCTTGCACCAAACTTTTTCACATCAAACATCGTTTTCATGACCTGTCTCCTGCCCCGTATGTCCACATTGCGTAAGAATAATTAACTATTGGCACTGTCCTTTTTCTCAGTCAGCTAAACAGCTACCTGTAAAAACAGCGGCGACTCAACCAGTGACAACAGGCTGAATACACCCCATACCTGCTCACCCCTGCGGAAACCATTCCGCAGATAAGGACGAAACCTCTCATCTACACCATAATTTTCGTCAGTCAGCTCGTCTTCATGAAAATGCTTGAGCCCCATGACTTCATCCACCACAAGACCGGAATAGATACCGTTAAAATTTATGACCAGAACACGTGTCTTGCCAGTCACCTGATGCAGCTCATTACCCAGGTAGCCATTCAGATCAATGACCGGTAGCAGATTACCGCGGACGTTTGCTATGCCACGCACCCATGGCTGGGTAAGCGGGACATTCGAAAGAGGCGGATAATCAAGAATCTCGACTACATCATCCATTGCAGCGACCAGGTTGTTGTGCCCCATCCGGAATACAATTCCCGGCCACTCGTTCGACGCTTCTGCCTTGCGTGGCAAACCGGCTTCAGAACCCCGGCAGCACTCTTCAATCTCCCTCAGGATTGCGACGGGATTTATCAGTTTCTGTTCGGACATGTTCAGTTACGCCGCCAGCGCGTCTTTAATGAGGCTCATTAATGCACCTTCCTTGACCGGCTTGGTAATGTAGTCACGCGCGCCCTGGCGCATGCCCCACACGCGGTCAACCTGCTGGTTTTTTCTGGTCACAATGATTACCGGAATGGCAGATGTTTCCGGATCCGATGACAATTCACGGGTTGCCTGAAAACCATTCAATCCCGGCATCACAACATCCATAAGGATCAGATCCGGCCTTTCACGTTTAGCAACCCGTATACCCTCATCAGCACCCGATGCAGTCAGCGTATTGAAACCATTTTTTTCCAGGATCTTCTTCAACAGGTGCATATCCGTAGGGGAGTCATCAACAATCATTATCTGTGTCATCGTAGTGCCTCGTATTCAGATCAAGCGTATGGCGTTTGCTAGTCAGTGTTATCTGTGTGCTGTTCGATTACTGTCAGTAATTCTTCTCGGGTGAATGGCTTGGTTATGTAGTTATCCGAACCAACGACCCGGCCCCTGGCCCGGTCAAAAAGGCCATCCTTGCTGGAGAGCATGATCACTGGTGTGTGACGGAACACCCGATGATGCTTTATCAATGCACACGTCTGGTAACCGTCCAGACGGGGCATCATGATATCCAGCAGGATCAGATTGGGCTGATGGTCGGCAATCATGCTGAGCGCTTCGAACCCGTCGGTCGCTGTGATTACTTCGAAGCCTTCTTTTTTCAGCAGCGTCTCTGCAGTACGGCGAATCGTTTTGCTGTCATCAATGACCATGACCTTGACGCATTTCCCTGCCGCCCCGTCGGCGACCCGCGCCTCACCGTCACTGACGGATTCGTTCACTTCAGCTGTCGGTACAGTACTCTGCATGATGACCTCTATCTATCTGATTTTATTTAACTTAAGCCAACTGTTCATTCACCTGCCGAGCTGCTTCTCTAACACCGGCATCTCTCTGCATACACTGGCAAGAGAATTAATTTAGTATTGGCTTTCTGCTACACCGGTTTATCGTCAATCGAGTAGCAAACTTTATCTTGGCCAGTCATAGAGATAGCGAGCCACCACCCGACAGCAGGAACAGGAATTTTATGAACATCAAACTAGGCATCGTCATGGACCCTATCGGGTCAATTAAGGCTTACAAGGACAGTTCACTGGCAATGTTACTGGCAGCTCAGAAGCGCGGTTGGGACCTGTATTACATGGAACAGGGCGACCTGTTTCTGGAGGGTAGTCGCTGCCATGCATTGCTCACCCGTCTGCAGGTCCGGGATAACAATAATGACTGGTACACGCTGTCAGAAAAACGCACTGCCCCTCTTGATGAACTTGATGTGATCCTGATGCGCAAGGACCCCCCA
>Ga0316192_10001944_pt1 | contig 15254 bp, 18 predicted proteins | sample MerIslwburrow_MG_FD_204931 | JGI IMG/M metagenome (GOLD analysis project Ga0316192, IMG submission 204931) | Coastal sediment microbial communities from Maine, United States - Merrow Island worm burrow | ecosystem: Environmental > Aquatic > Marine > Coastal > Sediment | place: USA: Maine...
AGTTTTCTCTCGAAAACACACCGTGCTGTCTATGGCCAGACACATTCAGGTCAACCGGGATTGGTGTCCCGTGATCGTACCGCCTTGGCGGACCTGCGCAGCATTGTTGCCAGGTGATCAGAAACACTCACCGAATGGAATAGCACTATGAGAGATCTGAACTACCAACTGAAACTTTTGTGCAAACACAGCCATGAGGGCAGCTTTGAAACCCGCGTGGGGCGGGCTGGGTTGAAAACCGGCGAGCCTGACGGCTCGCTGCCGTGCTGGATGAATCACAACAGCCCTTAGGCTGTTGTGACCCTGCGGGCTTCGTCGCGCTGCTCCTCGTTTCAAAACGCTGACGCGTTTTGTCGAACCGGCTGATTCGAACCAAATCAACAACGCCAACGCATTTACAAAAAAGCCTCCGCAAGGGAGGCTTTTTTGTAAATGGTGGGCCGTGCTGGATTCGAACCAGCGACCAATTGGTTAAAAGCCAACTGCTCTACCAACTGAGCTAACGGCCCCGGAAGGAGCAGCGTATAGTACGGATCTGTAGGGAAAACTCAAGCCCCGGCAGGACTTTTTTTGCCTACTAATTAACCAGAATCAAGCACTTAGGCATACACTTGGGCACGTGCTTAGACATAGCGCGTGGGGTCGACTACCCCGGCATCTACAAAACCCTGCCGACGCAGGCGGCAGCTATCGCATTTGCCGCAGGCCAGGCCTTCTGCCGTGGCCTGGTAGCAGGAGACTGTCAATCCGTAGTCTACTCCCAGCTTGACCCCGGTACTGATGATTTCACTTTTACCCATCTTCATCAGGGGGCTGTGGATAGTCAGCTTGTGGCCCTCGACGCCCGCCCGGGTAGCGAGATTAGCCATGGTCTCGAAGGCGCTTATGTACTCGGGACGGCAATCGGGGTAACCGGAATAATCCACGGCATTAACCCCGGTAAAAATGTCCTGGGCGCCCAGGACCTCGGCCCAGCCCAATGCAATGGACAGGAATACGGTGTTGCGCGCCGGCACATAGGTTACCGGTATGCCAGTGGTTTGCTCTTCTGGAACCGCGATAGCGGTATCGGTGAGGGCGGACCCGCCGATGCTGTCCAGGTTGAGCTTGACCACCTTATGCTCCACATCACCCAGGGCGATAGAGACTCGCTCCGCGGCGAGCAGCTCCGAGCGAGTGCGCTGACCATAATCGAAGCTGAGTGTATAGCAGTCATACCCCTGCTGCCTGGCCATGGCCAGGACCGTGGCAGAGTCCAGGCCGCCTGACACCAGTATCACCGCTCTTTTGTTCTCAGTCACCGTTAGTGTCCTGGCTCGTCATTCCATAAAATTTTATGCAGCTGCAGCTGCATGCGCACCGGCAAATTATCCGCCAGCACCCACTCGGCCAGCTCCCGTCCCTCCACCTGGCCATGACTTGGCGAAAACAGCACATCGGCCACTCGCCGGGGCAACTGGTACTCATCCAGCTTGAAGCGTGCCCACTCATAATCCTGGCGATCGCAGATTACGAACTTGACCTGGTCATGGGGCTTGAGCAAGGGGATATTCGCGTAATCATTGCGCTCCACTTCCCCCGAGGCCGGGGTTTTCAGGTCCAGTACGGTGACCACCCGCTGATCCACACCCGCAACACTCATGGCGCCCCCGGTTTCCAGGGAAACTTCATAGCCGGCGTTGCACAGCTGCGTTAACAACGGCAGGCAGTTAGGCTGGGCCAGGGGTTCGCCCCCGGTAACAGTGACATAGCGGGGCTGGTGAGAAGCAACGCTGTCGGCAATCTGGCCAAGGGTAAATAACTCTCCCCCGCTGAACGCATACTCGGTGTCACAATAGACACAGCGCAGGGGGCACCCGGTAAGGCGCACGAACACCGTAGGCAGGCCCACGGTTCTGGCCTCACCCTGCAGGGAATAGAAGATTTCTGTGATGCGCAGGGCATCGTCACTGTGGGGCATTACGTTGGACATAGGCAGGATCTACGAGGCGGGCTCAGTAGTTCTCGGCGATAAAATCCCTGGCCAGTTTGACCGCGGAACTGCCGCTGGAACCGTATTTACTGATCACGCGATCCATGTATTCCCGGGACCTCTCGCGGTTACCCTTGAGAAAATAGACTTTACCCAACTTGTACATGGCGTCCGGCGCCTTGTTGTTGTCCGGGTACTGGTCAAGTAGCAGGGTAAAAGACTGCCGGGAAGATTCCAGATCCTGGGGCTGGACCACCAGAAACAGCTCACCCAACCAATAGTGTGCGTTTGCGGCGTACTTACCCTCGGGGTAATCGCGTAAAAATTTCTGGAACGCGGTAATGGCGTCGTCGAACTGCTGACCACGCACCAGGGCGTAGGCAGCCCGGTAGGATTCGCCCTCCCCCGGCTGTTCCACCGTGGATGAACCGGCGATTGCCGCTGCCCCCGAAGGTGCTGTGCTGGCGCTGGTGGCAGGCCGGGTGGCTGGTGCTGTACCAGCACCACTGAGCCGCTTGTCCAGGTCCACGTAGCGCTCCAGGCTCTGCTCTTTCAACTTGCGCAGTTCGTTGGCCTGCTCCTCGACCTTGCCATTCAAGCGCATGACTTCCTGCTGCAATTGCTGGATCTGGTAGAACAGGTTACCCAGATTCTGTCCCCCGGCACCCACGGCACCGCCCGCGCCCGCAGCCACGGGTGCACTGCTTACCGGTGCGGCCGGCGCGCTATTGAGCCCGTAACTGGTGGCTGGGTAGGACTGCGCCGGCTGCGAGGAATAGGGACCACCCGGCGAGCTGGTGCTGGTGGAGGGGGAGGTATTAGATGGCGTACTGGTATCCTCACCAGCAACCTCGCTGCCGGTTCGCTGGGCCGCTCGTTCAGCCTCAACATCGATATAGCTCTGGGCGCTCGCCATTAAGGACAACGGGCCGATCATTACGACCAGCCCGCCAGCTACAAACACTTTGCTCAAATCCCGCATAGAGTTTTCGTGTTATTTCAGTTCCACGCGACGATTTTGTGACCAGTTGGACTCACCAGAGCCATAGGCAATAGGCCGTTCCTCGCCGTAGCTGACCGATTCGATACGGTGGGTAGCGATCCCGTTGGCCACCATGTAATCGCGCACGGAGTTCGCCCGACGCTCACCCAGCGCTATGTTGTATTCGCGGGTACCGCGCTCGTCAGTATGGCCTTCCAGGCGCACACTGCGATCCGTGCCCTGCAGCGCCGCGATATGGGCATTCAGGGCTTCGATTGCATCGCTGCGCAGGTTGGAGCTGTCGAAATCAAAGTAGAAGACGTTGCCAACAGCCGCAGCGGCATCGTCCAGCGTCTGTTGCTTGTCGGCCGTTTCCTGAGCCGCCCTGGCGGCGGATGCGGACGCGGCCGCGGCCGCGGCGGCGGCTGCGGCTGCAGCCTCATCTTCTTTCTTGGTATCGCTGCCGGAGCAGGCTACCAGAAACGCTGCAGTGAACAGCACGGTAATAAATTTACCAGCGACGGGTAGATGTTTCATAGTGACTTTCCTTCAAACTCTGTGAGATCAATATTGTTATGCCGCGCTCAGCGGCCCATATAGGGTGACCATGCCGGCTCTCGCACATCCCCTTCACGTGCAGGCAGTCGGAATTTCACGCCCCCGTCCACGGACACTGCAGCGAGAATACCCTGCTCCGCGTACTTGGTTGCGTACAATACCATAGAGCCATTGGGCGCGATACTGGGACTTTCATCCAATTCGGTGGCGGTCAGAACGTGCAATCGATCGCTGACCAGATCCAGCAGAGCAATGTGAAAAGAGCCATTTTGCTGGTGCACCATGACCACATTGCGACCGTCCTGGGCCACCCTGGCACGGGCATTATAAGTGCCCTCAAACGTCACCCGTTCAGTGTTACCGCTGCTCAGGGAATAACGGTATATCTGGGGACGCCCACCGCGATCAGAAGTAAATAACAGGGACTTGCCATCGGGCATCCAGGCGGGTTCCGTATCGATGGCATAGTGGCGTGTGACCCGGGTAAGTTGCTTGCTGGCAAGGTTCATCAGGTAGATATCCGGGCTGCCATCCTTGGACAGGACCATCGCCATGGTATTACCATCCGGCGACCATGACGGGGAACTGTTGAGCCCCTTGAAGTTGGTCAGCTGCTCCCTCTGCCCGGTGGCGAGGTCCTGGCGGTAGATCGCCGGGCGGCTGCTCTCAAAGGAAACGTAGGCGATCTGCCTGCCATCGGGAGACCAGGTGGGCCCCATCACCGGCTCCCGCGACTCCAGCAGCACGATGGGGCGAGCCCCATCGGAATCCGCCAGGGTGAGGCGAAAGTAGTCATTGCCGCCTGGCACTCTCGTAACCGAGACATACAACAGGCGCGTGGCAAAGGCGCCACGGATGCCCGTCAGTTTCTCATAGATAGCATCAGAAACCTGGTGCGCCAGCATGCGCGCCTCGCTCACCGCTCCTGTAACTACCCCGGCATGCACCTTGTTCTGGCGCAACACGTCAAACAGCTCATATTCGATGCGCATCTGACCGGCCACGGAAACCCGCCCGATCACCAGGTACTCGGTGTCGATGGCGCGCCAGTCCCGATAGTAGACCTCGGACTGGACACTGGGCAGCCCCAGCATATCGCTGCGACTCACGGGCAAAAACTGTCCGCTGCGGTTCAGGTCACCATCGATGACAGACGCTATATCCGTCGGGGCGCTGCCCGGGCCCTGCCAGGCGAAGGGCACCACAGCTATGGCGGTGGGATTATCCATTCCCTGGGTAATTTCAATCGTCAGTTCCGCCCGGGCGCCCAGGGAAATCATCAGTAGCGCGAGCTTTAGCGCCAGTACTGTTAGCCATTTCATCAGTAACGTAAATCCTCTGGTCTGAATAACAGGCGGAAACGCCTGAAGGTTTTTTCAAATTCCCCGGGGGGCAGCTTCTGTAGCTCCGGAAAGCTCCCGGCCTTCTCTACCGCATTGATTGCCGAGCGATCAAAAGCGGTATTGCCACTGCTTTTGAGCACACTGACACTCACCACCTCTCCGGTGGGAATCAACTGGATCGCCAGCAGCGCTTCCATGCCATTGCGCGCACTGGGCGGCCGGCTCCACCTACTGATCACCGTCTGTTGAATCAACGAGGCATAGCTGGCCGCCATTTCCGCCGCGGTGGCGGTGGCTTCCGCCGCTTGCTCTTCCTCCGCCACCGCCCGGGCAAGATCTGCACGGGCGATAGCCGCCAGCTCCTGCTCGGTGATCCGCGGTTCGGGTTTAGCCTGCTCCTTTACCACCGGTTTCGGCTTGGGCGCTGCCTTTGGCTTCACTACCGGCTTGGGCTTTGGCTTGGGCTTCGCTTTAACAACAGGTTTGGTTTTCGCCTTGGGTGCCGCCTTGGGCTTGGGCTTTGGTTTGGGGCGAAACTCACTGACGTCCACCAACCTGGCATTGATCACTTTGGGAGCGGGCTTGGTGCGCACTATCTCGCGCTCGCTCTCAGACCAGTTGACCGTCATCAGGTAGATAATCAAAACATGCAACAATACCGACACCAGGGCCGGACGCAGAATAATACGCGGCGCTGTGGGTTTGGCATAGATACTGGCGCTCACTATGGGTTCTCTGTCACCAGGCCGACACTGGGGGCGCCGGCCTCCTGTAGCGCCACCATTACCGTGACCACCTCACCGTAGGGCACGGCCCGATCACCCCAGACCAGTACCGGCTTTTTCGGGCTGCGACGGATCACCGCCGCCACGCGATCCCTGATGGTGGGCAGTGACAACACCTGCTTTTCCTGGCCCAGGTTGAGATACAACTGCCCACTGGCGTCGATCGAGACGATCAGCGGCTCGCTGTCCTGATTCTCCACCGGGTCGGCATTGGCCTCGGGCAAGTCTACCTTTACCCCCTGCATTAACATGGGCGCTGTCACCATGAAAATGATCAGCAACACCAGCATCACGTCGATATAGGGCACGACATTGATATCTGCCATGGGACGGTGCTTCCTGCGATCTCTGGCCACCGCGGTTTACCCGGCCCGCTTTTCGCGCGCACGCAGCGCATAGGCCTGGCGATAGAGGATGCTGGAGAACTCATCCATAAACGTGTCGTAGCGGTTGCTCAGCACGTCGACCTTGGAGGCGAAGCGGTTGAAGGCCAACACCGCGGGAATAGCGGCAAACAGCCCCATGGCCGTGGCTATCAATGCTTCGGAAATACCCGGCGCTACCGTGGCGAGAGTCGCCTGGGTGGAATTAGCCAGCCCTCGAAAGGAGTGCATGATGCCCCACACGGTTCCAAACAGGCCGATGTAAGGACTGGTAGAGCCCACCGAAGCAAGAAATGACAGATGCCGCTCCAGGCGCTCCTCCTCGCGCATCGCCGCGACACGCATAGCCCGCCGCGACCCTTCGATAACCGCTTCGGAGTCCATCTCATTCTCCTGCGCCAGGCGGGAGAATTCCTTGAAACCGGCGCGAAATATACTTTCCATACCGAGGACGGGATGGCCGTCGGAAGCCTTTTCATTGCCTTCACGGTACAGTTGCGCCAGGTCGATACCGGACCAGAAGCGCTCCTCAAATACATACATCTCGTCCCGCGCATTGCGAAAATAAATGAAACGCTGGACGATCATATACCAGGACAACACGGAGGCCATCAGCAGGATGAACATTACCAGCTGTACGGTAAAACTGGCATGTAACACCAGGTCGATAAGGCTCAGTTGTTCTTCCAACGGGTGTTCCCCTCAATCAGCTATTGTTGTTGCTGCATCCCTTGCAGTTTAGCCACCACTTCCGGAGGCAGGCGCCGTGGCTTCAAGCCATTGCGATCCACGCAGGCGACAGTTATCTCCCCTTGCGCCAGGATTTCTTCGCCGCGCATGACTCTCTGGAAAAAGACCATGGAGGCGCCCCGCAAGCGGCGAATGCCGGCGGTGGCCTCGAGTTCATCATCCAGGCGTGCCGGCAGCAGATATTCTACCGCCACATCGCGCACCACGAACATCAGGTCGCGGTTAAAAATATAGTCTTTGCCAAACCCAAGTGAGCGCATGAACTCAGTGCGCGCGCGCTCCATGAATTTGAGGTAATTGACGTAGTAGACAATACCCCCGGCATCCGTATCTTCAATGTAGACTCGCAGCCCCAGAGAAAATTCCCCATCCGTCACCGGGGTTCACCATCCTCTTCCAGGTCCAGGGGTAAATTGCCACCCCCCGCGGCGTTAGGCTGCCGTAACCCGAAGTGCAGATAGGCATTGCGCGTAGCCATACGCCCCCGGGGGGTGCGCATTATATAACCCTGTTGGATCAGGTAGGGTTCCAGCACATCCTCTATGGTGCCGCGCTCCTCGGAAATCGATGCCGCCAGGCTATCCACTCCCACCGGGCCACCGTCAAACTTCTCTATCATCGCCAGCAGTAGCCGCCGATCCAGGTGGTCAAACCCTTTCTGGTCAACGCTGAGCATATCCAGTGCGCGATCAGCGATATCGATACAGATATGGCCGTCACCCTTGACCTCGGCGAAGTCCCTGACCCGGCGCAGCAGTCGATTGGCGATACGCGGGGTGCCGCGCGCGCGGCGTGCAATCTCCTGGGCCCCCTTCTTATCAATCCCTATCTCCAGGATAGTGGCCGATCGCTCCACGATATGAGTGAGGTCGGCCACCTCGTAAAATTCCAGCCTTTGCACGATGCCGAAGCGATCACGCAGGGGTGATGTCAGCAAGCCCGCCCTGGTGGTCGCGCCCACCAGCGTGAACGGCGGCAGGTCCAGCTTGATGGAACGGGCGGCCGGGCCTTCGCCGATCATGATATCCAGTTGGTAGTCTTCCATGGCCGGGTACAATATTTCTTCCACCAGTGGGCTCAGCCGATGGATTTCATCTATAAAGAGCACATCGCCAGGCTCCAGGTTGGTCATCAGCGCGGCAATGTCACCCGCCTTTTCCAGTACCGGACCTGATGTGGTCTTTAGCGATACACCCATCTCATTGGCAATAATACTGGCCAGGGTGGTCTTACCCAGGCCGGGCGGCCCGAAAATCAGGGTGTGATCCAGGGGCTCACCACGCCCCTGGGCAGCCTGCAGGAATATCGACATCTGCTCGCGCACTACCCGCTGGCCCACATATTCATCCAGGGACCGGGGTCGGATAGCCCGGTCAATGGCATCCTCTCGCGGGCTCTCGGCTTCGGGGGCTATCAGGCGATCGGTTTCTATCATTTAGCCGGTCTCAGCCACTGGCCATGGATTTCAGGGCGCGGCGGATTAACTCCTCACTACCCTCGATACTGTCGTCATTTACTGCAGCCACCACCCGGCTGGCCTCCTGCGGCTTGTAACCCAGCGCTATCAGCGCGCCCTCCGCATCCGCCACGAAATCTGTCATCGGTGCCCGGCCAATGCCGCCGGGCTGCAAGCCATCATCGACATCTGTCGCGCCCAGCCAACCCTTGAGTTTGTCGCGCATCTCAACCAGCAACCGCTCCGCGGTTTTCTTGCCCACCCCGGGCAGCGCGACCAGGGAGGAGATATCGTCGCGCTGCACGCAGCGCGCGAAGCTGCGGGAGTCCATTCCCGAGAGAATCGTCAGGGCCAGCTTGGGCCCCACACCACTGACCTTGATCAGCTGACGAAACAGGCTGCGGTCCCGCTCGTCGATAAAGCCATACAGCAGCTGGGCATCCTCGCGCACCACGAAGTGGGTGACCAGGGAGACTTCATCCCCAAGCTGTGGCAACTGGAACAGGGTGGTCATGGGTACCTGAATTTCGTAGCCAACACCTCCCACCTCCACCAGGATATCCGGAGGTTGCTTGTGTATCAGCTGTCCTCTAATTCTACCTATCATTCACTGTGGCCTTATCAACGCAGCCGCCGCCGGCGCACGGATTTGGCGCCAGCCATATTTATCATGCTCTGCTGTGTATGGGCGTGACACAGGGCCGCGGCAAGCGCATCCGCCGCATCTTCCTGGGGTTCGGCGGCAAGCTTCAGCAAGACTTTAACCATATGCTGCACCTGCGACTTGTCAGCCGCCCCCGTTCCCACCACAGACTGCTTGATCTGCCGCGCGGAATATTCGGCGACAGGCATATCCCGGGTAACACACGCGACAATCGCCGCGCCCCTGGCCTGACCCAGCTTCAAGGCAGACCCTGCGCTGCGTGCCATAAACACCTGCTCGATGGCCAGTTCCTGGGGACAGTGCAATTCCACCAGCTCGGATACGCTGTCGTAGATCACCCTCAGGCGCCCTGCCAGCTCGCCGTCGGGCAGGCGTATGACACCGCTGGTGACATATTCGCTGCGACCGGACACATAATTAATGATGCCGAAGCCTGTTTTGCGTGAACCGGGGTCTATCCCCAGGATAAGCGACATGAAGATATCCGCTGTGTGCCCCAAGGGCTCATTATGTACAAATTTACAGCGTGGGTCAGCAGGAACCATCAATCGTTGGCATTATATTAGCGCCTGATGCGCTCAATGGTCCTTTTGGCGCTTGAGATCCACCCGGACTCGACCCACCCCATGATTCAAGCGGCGCCATCGGCGTCTACAGGCAACGTGGTCGCAGAGAGCGGGGTTCACTGGCCTTCGTCAGGGCACAGGCCAGCTATCGAAGTCTGCCTTGTTTATACTGCCCGATACTGCCCATTTTCAGTCGCCCGGCTTGGCCGTCTCGTCGCGGCGCTCTCGCAGGCGTATGTTCAGTTCGCGCAGCTGCTGGGCACCGACGTCACCGGGGGCATCAGTCATTACACAGTGTGCACTCTGGGTTTTGGGGAAGGCGATTACGTCACGGATAGATTGCGCGCCGGTCATCAGCATTACCAGGCGATCCAGGCCGAAGGCCAGGCCGCCATGAGGGGGCGCGCCATACTGCAGGGCCTCAAGCAGGAAGCCGAATTTTTCCTGCGCCTCCTCCTCATCTATCTGCAGGATACGAAACACAGTTTCCTGCATATCGCGCTGGTGAATACGAATGCTGCCACCGCCAAGCTCGCAGCCATTCAACACCATGTCATAGGCCCGGGACAGTGCGGTGCCAGGATCTGCCGCGAGATCTTCCGCGCTGCAAGAAGGCGCAGTAAAGGGGTGGTGCAGGGGGGTCCACTTGCCGCCGCCGTCGTCCTCGAACATCGGGAAATCCACGACCCACAGCGGTGCCCAACCCGCTGCGACCATATCCAGTTGCTCGGCAACCTTGATGCGCAGCGCACCCAGCGCCTCATTCACGACACGTGCCTGGTCCGCTCCGAAGAAAATAATATCGCCATTGGCCGCGCCAAGGCGCTGCATCATCTGCGCCACGACCTCATCCGGCATGAACTTCAGGATCGGCGACTGCAGCCCCTCTATGCCGGCCTCGATATCATTGACCTTGATCCACGCCAGGCCCTTGGCACCGTAAATCGACACGTACTTAGTGTATTCGTCGATTTCCTTGCGACTGATAGTGGCACCGCCTGGCACCCGTAAGGCCGCCACCCTGCCGGACGGATCGTCGGCCGGGCCGCGAAATACCTTGAACTCCACCTGCTGCATCAGATCATCCACGCTCACCAGTTCCAATGGGATACGCAGATCGGGCTTGTCTGAGCCGAAGCGATCCATGGCCTGCGCGTAGGGCATGCGCGGAAATTCCGGCAGCTCCACATCCAGCACCGCTTGAAACAGCTCGCGAATCATGCGCTCGTTGATCGCCATGATCTCTTCCTCGTTGAGGAATGAGGCCTCGATATCAATCTGGGTGAATTCCGGCTGGCGATCTGCACGCAGATCCTCATCCCGAAAACACTTGGCGATCTGGTAATAGCGATCAAAGCCGGACACCATCAGCAATTGCTTGAACAACTGGGGCGACTGGGGCAACGCAAAAAATTGACCGGGGTGGGTACGACTGGGCACCAGGTAATCCCGGGCGCCTTCAGGCGTGGCACGGGTCAGTATAGGGGTCTCAATATCCAGGAAGCCCTCACTGTCGAGAAAACTGCGCGCGGCGCTGGTAATTCTGGAGCGCAGGATCATCCGCTCCTGCATCTCGTGGCGGCGCAGGTCCATATAGCGGTATTGCAGGCGCACCTCTTCACCGACAGCGGTGTACTCATCCAACTGGAATGGCGGGGTGGCGGCGGCATTGAGAATTTCGAGTTCTTTACCCAGCACCTCGATCTCACCGGTCGCCATGGCCGGGTTAACGGTGCCCTCCCCGCGAGCTCGAACCCGTCCGGTGATACGCAATACATACTCGGGACGCGCCCTGTCAGCACGCTGGAAGTGTTCCTCGGTATCGGGGTCGAAAACCACCTGGACGATACCGCCCCTATCGCGCATATCGAGAAAGATGACCCCGCCGTGGTCCCGGCGACGGTCCACCCAGCCGCACAGGGTTACTGTTTCGTCGATGTTCGCTGTTCCCAGGGCGCCACAATAATGACTGCGCATAGTATGTATTCCGTATGGATTGCTGGCTGGCCCCCGTGGGCCAGAATTAGGCTGACTTCTTGCTGTCGCTTGCGCTGGACTTGGCGGGCTTGTCACCGCCATCGGAAGAAGCGGGCTTGTCGCTGCCACCGGCCAGGTTCTTTTTATCCCCGGTCTTGAAATCGGTCTCATACCAGCCGCCGCCCTTGAGGCGAAAAGCCGCGGCAGAGATTTTCTTTTTCAGGGCAGACTCACCGCACGCCGGGCATTCCTGCAGCGGAGCGTCGCTGATTTTTTGTAAAACCTCGATTTCCTTATCGCAGGCTGTGCACTGATATTCATATATCGGCATGGATTGGTACCCACCAATGATCAACATTAACAGTAGAGAAAAAACGAGGCGCGGATTTTACCCTAAGCCGGGCATGAGGCCAAGCGACCTGATCAGTCAAATCGGGAGGCAAAGAAGCCCTGCACCGAAGGTGCCGGGAGGGGTTTGATGCTGCCATCCCGCGACGTCACCGCGCGGGATGGCGGAAATCGGCGCTCAGGAGGCGGCGAATTCCTTCATTTTCTTCAGGGGGCGCACCTTGACAGCGACGCTGGCAGGCTTGGCCTTGAAGGTGGTCTGCTCACCGGTGAAGGGATTGATGCCCTTGCGTGCCTTGCGGGCAGGCTTCTTCACTGTGGTGATCTTCATCAGACCAGGCAAGGTGAATTCACCGACCGCACGCTTCTTGATGCTGCGCTCGATCAGGGTCTCCAATTCGCCCATAACGTCGCCAACCTGCTTCTTGCTCAGGCCGGTGGTCTCGGCGATGCTGCCAACGATCTGACTCTTGGTCATTTTCGCTTTCAGCGCCGGCGCAGCTTTCTTGGCAGGAGCTGCCTTTTTTGCTGCTACTTTCTTCTTCGCTGGAGCCTTCTTTGCTGCTTTTTTGGCCGGAGCCTTTTTCTTAGCCGCTGCTTTTTTGGTAGCCATGTTATTTTCAACCTTCCTAGTTTTAGTTGGAAAACAATTAAGACCCGGACCGCCCGCTTCCCCTACACCGCGGAAACTATGCCGTCTCAAGGCACGGGTAAATGTATAAATCATGAAACGCTGTAATACAAGCGTTTTTCGGCAGCGAAGGCAAAATAATGCCTATTTTTAAGGTTCCGCGACACTTCCCACGAAAATTATCTGAATTTGGGTGATCTTCTACTGCAGTGCCGCCATGGATATTTGTCGGGAAAGGCAGCACCAAATCAGGGCGCTGTACGCTAATGACGTTCACACGTAAACTAGTCGCCCAGTTGCCAACGCCCAAACCGGATAAATTAATGCGCACCAGCAATTTCCTTATCGCCACACAGAAAGAGACGCCCTCGGACGCCGAAGTAGTAAGCCACCAATTGATGCTGCGAGCTGGATTGATACGCAAACTCGCCTCCGGACTGTATACCTGGCTGCCACTCGGGCTGCGTGTGCTGCGCCGGGTTGAAGCCATCGTCCGTGAGGAAATGGACCGCTCCGGAGGGCAGGAAGTGAGCATGCCGGTAGTGCAACCGGCAGAGCTGTGGCAGGAGTCCGGTCGCTGGGAGCAGTACGGCCCTGAATTATTGCGCATCAAGGACAGGCACGATCGCGACTTCTGCCTGGGTCCCACCCATGAGGAGGTCGTTACCGACCTGGTTAAAAATGAGGTCAGGAGCTACAAGCAATTGCCTATCAACCTCTACCAGATCCAGACCAAGGTGAGGGACGAAATTCGCCCCCGTTTTGGCATCATGCGCTCCCGGGAGTTCCTGATGAAGGATGCCTACTCCTTTCATAGCGACCAGACTTCACTGGAGCAGACCTACCAGCTGATGCACCAGACCTACAGCCGCATATTTACCCGGCTGGGCCTGGAGTTCCGGCCGGTGATTGCCGATACGGGGAGCATTGGCGGCAGCGCCTCCCATGAATTCCACGTACTGGCCAATTCGGGCGAGGACGACATCGCCTTCAGCGACAGCAGCGACTACGCTGCCAATGTGGAAATGGCAGAGGCCCTGGCACCGCCGGGTGATCGCGCGGCTCCCACCATGGAGCAGGCTGAGGTAGCCACCCCCGGGGTAAAAACGATCGACGATCTCGCGAGTTTCCTGTCAGTAGATGCAGACAACACGGTAAAAACCCTGGTTGTTCACGCGGAGCAGGAAAACGAACTGGTGGCCCTGGTACTGCGCGGCGACCACCAGCTCAATGGCATCAAGGCGGAGAAGCTCAGCGGCGTCGCCTGCCCACTGCAGATGGCGGATGAAGCCGAGGTGCGCCAGGTCCTTGGCGCCGGCTTTGGCTCACTGGGCCCGGTGGGCCTGAAAATCAAACTCATAGTGGATCGCAGCGCGGCCCACCTGGCAGATTTCACCTGTGGCGCCAACCGCGATGATTATCATCTCACCGGCGTGAACTGGGAGCGCGACTGCCCGCTGCAGCGGGTAGAGGACCTGCGCGACGTCGTCGAGGGCGACCCCAGCCCTGACGGCCAGGGCCGGTTACAGATCAAACGGGGCATCGAAGTGGGACACATCTTCCAACTGGGCACCAAGTACAGCGAGGCCATGGGAGCCAGCGTACTGGATGAGAACGGCAAAAGTGTCACCATGACCATGGGCTGCTACGGCATTGGCGTCAGCCGCATCGTGGCATCTGCAATCGAGCAGAATCACGATGACAAGGGCATCATCTGGCCAACCAGCATGGCGCCCTTCCAGCTGGCGATTGTGCCGCTGAACATGCAGAAGTCGGAGGCAGTGGCCAGCTGTGCCGAACAGCTGTACCAACAGCTGCAGGAGGCCGGGGTCGATGTACTACTGGACGATCGCAATGAGCGTCCCGGGGTCAAATTCGCCGATATGGAACTGATCGGCATTCCGCATCGCATCGTAATCGGTGATCGCGCCCTTGCAGAAGACAACATCGAGTACAAGGGGCGGCGCGATGAGGAGTCCCGGCTGCTACCCCGCGACGAGATTGTGGACTTCCTGCTGGGCCAGCTGGGCTGACGGATTCCATGTATCGCAGGGCGCGCCTGGCCTTGATCGCCATGTCACTCATGCTGAGCCTGGATTTACACGCGCAACCGGCCGACCTGCAGGAGCGGGAAGAACTGCGCAGTTTCCTGGAGCAAACGATCCATGGCGCCGAAAGTTTCCAGGATCGCTACGATGCGGAGGTCTGGCTGGTCGACATGTCGGGCCGCCTGGGCCGCTATGTGAAAGACCCGCAACAACGCCTGGAGCTGCTGCGTGCCATCCACGCCGCCTCCACCGAAGCGGGCCTGCCCCCCGAACTGGTGCTCGCAGTCATCGAAGTGGAAAGCCATTTTGATCGTTTCGCCATCTCCCGGGTCGGGGCCCAGGGCATGATGCAGGTGATGCCTTTCTGGAAGGATGAAATCGGCCGCCCCGATGACAATCTCACCGACAACCTCACTAATTTCGAATACGGTTGCCGCATACTGCAGTTCTACCTGGAGCGGGAAAAGGGCCATTTGCACAAGGCGCTGGCGCGCTATAACGGCAGCGTAGGCAAACGCGTCTACAGCGACAAGGTGTACCTGGCCTGGCGCAACCACTGGCGCACGGAGCCCCTGGATTGGGCTGACTAGGTATGCCGTTTCACCAGGTTATTCAGGCTAGACATAATCTGACAACCCCCCCAAGCCCCGTAATTTCTGATTTCGTTCCTGCTACCGGCTCTGGACGGGAAAGCCTTTTCGCCCGCTGGCCTGAGCTCTCTGCCTGGGTTCAGTCAGGCGCCCTATCGATAGGAGCCGGGCGACTGCCCGGTCCACTTCTTGAACGAGCGG
>Ga0316192_10001945_pt1 | contig 15251 bp, 15 predicted proteins | sample MerIslwburrow_MG_FD_204931 | JGI IMG/M metagenome (GOLD analysis project Ga0316192, IMG submission 204931) | Coastal sediment microbial communities from Maine, United States - Merrow Island worm burrow | ecosystem: Environmental > Aquatic > Marine > Coastal > Sediment | place: USA: Maine...
CACGATGTCAAGAATTACAACAAAAACAAGTTATTGATTTGAGTACGCTTCGAAAAAAAGAAATTATAACGGATGATTTTGTAAAGGGGCAATCCGAATTTGATTTTCAGTTACCTTTGTCATCACGAAATGTTAAATTTAAAATTTTGACACAAGCTGATTCAAAAAATATTGAATCTGAATTAAGTATTATGAAAAAGAAATTTGGTGGATTGCAAGACCGAGAAATTACTACACGGTTGAAATATGCGATTGTTGAAATAGATGGTGATAGAAATCGAAATAAAATTGTTAAATTTGTTGACACTGAAATGCTAAGTAGGGATTCATTAGCTTTACGAGGTGAGCTTAATCGAGTAACGCCTGATATTTTATTAGATTATGAGTTTGAATGTAATTCTTGTGGGATTTCCCAGGAGGTGCCTGTCCCGATGGACGTTGGGTTTTTTTGGCCTTCCGGAAGAATATAAAATTATTCTTCATAAAGAAATTTTTACATTATCTTTTTACTCAGAAGGAGCTTTTCCATTTTCTGATGTATGGGATATGCCGACATATTTGAGAAAATTTTATATGATGGAATTGGAAGAAGCGTTGAAAAATAGAAAATCAAATTCACAAGAATCTCAACCAAATAAAGATAAAAATTTTGCACATATCTCTAATAATGTAACACATTCATCGCCACAAAAGTTCTCGACAAAGATGAAATAGGGAAAATGTAGATTTCTCTATCTTTGTATATATTTTAATAGTTGATGGTTTTTAGGAGTTGATTTTAAAATGTGTCATCTTATTGTGGATATATATGCTCAAATTAAATAGAATAATGATTTGGGTAGTAATAATTACGTGTTTTTTTGACAACGAAATATTTATATATAATATAAATATTGGAGGTGGTTGATGAAAAGATCTGAAATTCGGAAATTTATAAGAAAAGAGATACAAAATATTGTATATGAATGGTCTATTGCAAAATCATTAGGTCGAATAATTGGGTCGCGTGCAGGTCGTGATTTAAAGAAAGGTAAAGATTACCGAGGTGTTAAGCAAGATGCTGAACAATCAGTTCAAGATTTAAGTAAGAGAATTAAACACTTTAATTCAAAGGTGAAACAATTTAGAGATAAAAAATAATGCCTGAATCATTTGATTTAAAGGAACAACGAAATATTACTGCTGAATTAAATAAGCAACTTGATTCATTAAAAAATGTTAATGAAGTTTATTCAACAATCTCAGATTTCGCATCAAATGTAAATGATGAATTAAAAGCAGTAACGTCCGAATTGGGTAAAATGTCACCAGGTGTGCGGGATATTAATAAAGAAATAAATCAAATTGTTACGACAACGGTAAAGAAAACTGGAAATTTGATTCAGAATTATAAGAGTTTAGGGACGACTTTATTTGAACATATAGATTCACATGAAAAGATAGTTGAACTTGAATCTTTGAAAAATAAAATTATTGATAATTATTTTGGTAAAAATGGTGCAATAAAAGATCTTTTATTGGAACGAGTCTCTATTATCAATGATGAAATATCAACATTAGGGAAATTAGTCGAACAGCAAACTGAACTTAATAATCAAATAAATGTATCTGCTGATCGTATAATGGGGTTTTTTGATAGTGTTCAAAGTGGTATAGAGAGCATTCCAGGAGGGGGATTTTTAACACAATTATTGGGTGTTGATCAGTTTAGAGAAAAATTTAGAACTGGCGTGGTTGAGGGATTAAGTGATACAGTGCTTAAAATTGGCAATTTAAGTAAAGGAATGGTTGCTGGATTAGGAATGGTTGTCGTGTTGTTATCATTAGCGGTTGCTAGATTTATGGAGATTGATTCGAATACGAGAGAAATTCGTGCGCAGACAGGGTTTATTGGACAAGATCTTGATAAAATAGTAAATTCGTCAGTTAAATTAAATAGAGAATTTCAGGTTTATGGATTGGGATTGGAAGAGTCTCGAAATATTATGGTTGCTCTTGTGAATGAGTATGGTTCATTAAGTCTGGTGAGTGATAATGTAGCAAGGTCTACTGCTTTAATTTCAAAATCATTAGGATTATCGGAAGATGCTGCTGCTAAAGTTGTACAGGTATTTGATAATCTCGCGGTAATGAGTGGTAATACATTAGATAATATAATAGCAACTACTATTAAATTATCAGATGTTGCTGATGTTGCACCTCAGCAAATTATGAATGATATTGCTGATAGTGGTGATAAATTATTTTCAGTTATGGGGGGAGCTGTAGCTAATATAGCTCAAGCGGCAGTTGAAGCTCGAAAGTTAGGTGTTAATCTTGATACTGCTACAAATATAGCAGGAAAACTTTTAGATTTTGAGTCATCTATTGCCGATACGATGAATGCATCAGTATTGACAGGACAATTTATTAATCTTGATACAGCGAGATACCTTGCACTTACAGGCGATGTAGCTGGTATGTTAAGAGAAGTTCGTGATCAAATGGGTGACGTTGATGAATTCAGTAAACTTTTACCATTTCAACAACAGGCATTTGCTGATGCATTAGGATTATCAAATTCTGAATTGATGAATATGATGAGAAGTCAAGAAGCATTAGAAAAACTTCAAAAAGGATCGTTATCAACATTTGAAACATTACAACAAGATGCATCACTATCAGATGTTTTAAATACAAGTGGTGTTTTGACTCCACTAGAAACTCTTGGAGCTCAATTTAAGACTGTACTTGTTGAATTGGGCCACGCATTATTACCTATAATTAAATTACTAATTCCAGTTTTATATATTGCGATTGAGTTTCTTAAATCGATTGGAAATGCAATTAATACGTTGTTTGCACCGATTGATATGTTGTTGAATATTGATTGGTTATCAGCATTTAAACGATTTGGTGATGGTGTTGATGCATTGATAAATGCCGCGCGGGATGTTATTAAAGAATTTATGTCATGGTTTAGTAATAATGCAATTTTTAGTACGATAAACAATTTGATAAATGCAGTGTGGGATGTTATTAAAGAATTTATGTCGTGGGTTAGTAATAATGCAATTTTTAGTACGATAAACGATCTGTTTGGAGGTAGTAGTGATAATATTACAAGTAGTCCTATTACTTCTACAAAAAATGTATCGGTTGAATCGGCTGCTGTAGTTCGAGCAGCAAATCGTTCAACTTCTATTACACCGGGTATTGCAAATGTTGTGACGGATATGAGTGAAACTAATAAAAAATTGGGACAGGTTGTTGATTTAATGGGAAAATCTAAATCTATTAATATAGATGGTAGAAAAGTTGGTGATGCAGTGGCACATGCAATACCATCATTATAATGAGGAATTGGAATGGCTCTCGCAGATGTACATAATAATAGCATTTTTTCGGATCTTTCAAAAAAAGTAAATAATAAAATTTCTACTGGAAGAACTGGCGCTAATTTAAAAAGTGGTGTAAAACCCCATTCTATAGAATTTCAATTTGGTCGTACTGATGTATCTAAACTACTTATTAAGAATGAAATTAAATTGTATACTCAATTTTCTGTTAGAGATGGTAGTGAATCTCAGCCATTTTTTGAAACACGAATTATAGATAAAAATCGTCGGCAAATTGGTGGTGAAAGTAGGTTATTTCCATTCCGCAGTTCATTACGACATTCTGAACGAATTACAAAGTTTTTAATTTCAAGTAAAGGTCGTAATTTTATTTTAAAACAAATTGCGTTACAAACATTGAATCCAACTTTGGAAACAAAAGTTTGGAATCCACTATCAGCGGTAATAGGATTGCCATTTGTTCATATTAATCGTCATTTGCCGTTTGTGAGTGGGTTCGATGTAAAAAATTATAGCCAAGCGATTTCGAAGATTCCGCTACAATCAGAAAATATTAGTCGTATTAAATATCAATCACCGCTTGCATTTAATATAGGAACAAGTGAACGTCCAGGGCTTCAAATGGCGAATCGTGGACGTGATTTAATTGCAACTAAAAGAGCATTTATTAATCATAATCCAAATAGATATTTATTTCCTATATCGGCAGATGGGGGTGGATTGCCATTATCAAGCTTACCAAGTCCACGAGAAGAAATGGAGCAGAAAATTGAGTTGGCTAAATCTGCATTGAAGTATACAAAGTCAACTGGTTTTAATCAAGAAAATAATTTTGTACAAAATTCATCAAATGTAAAAAATGTTCTTACTGGATTATTACGATCATTAATTCCTGAGCCAATCCGGAAGCCGATGTCACGAATTCTGGGATTACTAAAAACATCAGAATTTAATAGAGTCGAAATGAAAATTTTTAATAATTATAATATAACATTTCCATATCTTGAAAATCCGTCTGCAATTGAAAATATAAATCCAAAAATTAGTGGAGTAAATGAAAGCAGAGATCAGGGAATAAAATATACGGATAATAAATCTCCGTTGGGGGAGATTCTTAGCACGTTGGAGCAAGTTGGAACTGCTAATGCTACTAATAATATACCACATACATTTAAAACTGATAGTCAATTAGCATCAAGATTAAAAACTGTTCGAGATGATCGGGTAGGAGAATACTTGCAATCATATGGTGAAATATCGACGAAATCTACACTAAATTCATTAACGGGTGTTGGCAAATCTAAAAAATATGAGCAAGATAAACTAAAAAATGATACAGTAATTTATAAAACATATGGGTTTGCAAATCCAGGTGCGATAAATAAAGAAAGTAGATTTCATGATCGGGTTAATGCATTAGATGTAGATGAAGACTATTCAAGTGGTGTTGGTAATAATTTAACAGATTTAATTCCATTTAAATTCTTCCATATAAATGAAAATAGATTTATAATTTTTAGAGCAACATTTACAGGAATTAATGAAAGTATAAGTCCAAGTTGGAATGAAAAATCATATATAGGCCGTGCGGATCCAAGTTATACGTATACCGGAACGACTCGAAAATTGAATTTTAATTTTGATATTCATCCAGAATCAGCAAAAGAATTGGCTCCATTATGGCGAAAAATTAATGCATTGGTAGGTTTATGCTATCCAGATTATGTTAATTTAGTAGGTGGTGGCGAATATATGGTAGCCCCATTTGTTAAATTAACAATTGGAGATCTTTATAATGGAGTTCCAGGTATTATTGAAAGTATAAATGTAACACCGGATGATTCTGGGACGTGGGAAATACGTCAAGGCATTGATGATGATGGAAATGAATTATCACGATTACCACGATATATTAGAATTTCAGTATCATTTGCATTAATTGGAAATGAGAAGTATAGTTCAACTTCGAAATTTTATGATTATACATTTTAAATATGAATATTTTTAGTGGAATACGGTGATTGAAATTTTGACCAAATATAAATTTAGGAGTGATGAATGCCAGTAGATCGATTTTCAAATCAAGACATTCTTCGAAATATAAATAATAATCGAGTATATTCAAGTACATTATATCCGCATATAGAAGACAATATCGATGATATATTCATTATAACTACAATTACGGATAGATTAGATTTATTGGCTTATACGTATTATCAAGATCCGACATTATGGTGGATTATTGCACAAGCTAATCTTGAAAAGTTAAAGAAAGGTTCGATGAATATAAGTTCAGGAATCCAACTTCGAATTCCAAAGAATTTGACGAAAATTTTTAACGATCTTGAAAAAATTAATAAGGAACGATAAGTTGGAAGTTTCTAAATTACGAAAAATTATGAATAACGAAATATTTAAACAAGTGATAACATAAATGGCATTAACAGAACAAAGTGTTTTAGACTTTCAAACATTCCCAGCATTATCTGAAATTCAAAAACCAATTCGAAATGGGTTAACACAACGAGTTAATTCATTTGCGGAAGAAAATAAACCACGAACGGTGTGGATTCGATTGATTTCAAATGCTAGATCGTTAAATGTAAATCCGCGAAAGGGGCGGGAACGTGATAATATTTTTATTATGACAGGAGCTGGTACACTAGATTCTCAAAATAAGATTCGTTCAGGATTTTCGAATATGTATGATTATCAACGGCTTGATAATGTGGATCGGTTATTTCGACCATCTCCGGGAATTGACTCTATTTCGATAACAAATATGGGGGAATGGGGATCTCTTAGGAAAGCTACAATTCAATGGTTTGCACCTAGCATTCAAGATTTGGATGAGTTGTCTCCATATTTTTTAACACCTGGTATTACTATGTTATTAGAATGGGGTTGGGGGGATTTAGAAACACAAATAAAGTCCGTTGATATTAGTCAAAATGAAAATAAATTAAAAGAAAAAATGACATCATATTTTAAAAATCCATTTCAACTTTTCCAGAAACAATGTGATTCGAATGGTCGATATGATGTATTAATTGGCATGGTGTCACATTTTGCATGGACAATAAATGATGATGGTAGTTTTTCTTGTACAACTGAAATTACATCGATGGGCCAATTGATGGCTGGGGTCAATTTAGTTGAACAATTAAATTATACAAATCCAGATGAAAAAGACACACAGAAAAAAACAATTAAAGAATATATAACTAAAGATTTTGATAAGAATATACAAATTACAAAAAAACAATTACCGAAAGAAGAAACACGAGAATATGGTGTAATTGATGTTGATATCTTTATTGATAATGGTACGTTATTTGGATTATTTGGAAAAGATACATGGGTTTCTTGGGGATTTATTGAAGATATTATTATTAATGAGCATATGAAAGTTGTAGCTGATGTTGTTGATGGATTTAAGCCGCTTGAAATTGATAGTCGTGGTGTGTTGATTTCGAATGATCCGTTTTTAGCTACAACTGATCCAGATGTTATGATAATTTCTAAAGGACAAAATACAACATTAGGGGTTCGGCCATTTGATGTATCAGATGATGAGTATTCTGGTGTATTACGTGCCATTTATGTTAATGTTAAAGTGATAAAAGATATTTTTGAAAAGTCGGAAACATTACAAGAAGCATTAAAACAAATTTTAAATAGAATACAAGTTGCAGCAGAAAATATTTGGAATTTTAAATTGTATGTTGATCCGATTCGGGATAAATTACGAATAATTGATCTTAATTATGTATCAGCATTAGCTGATCAGATTAATCCAAAAGAAGTATTCTCTTTTGGAGGATTTGGGAGTAATAGTATTATAAAAGGATTGTCATTACAAACTGATCTTACGAATCAAATGTCATTAAAGTTTGCATATGCGATAAATAAAGATACAATGACAGAATCAAATTCGTCTATAAATGATAGAAGTGATGTTGGGTTGAAAACATTGTATGGAAACTATAGAGATTTAGTTTTAGAAAAATTGAGATTGGAAAATCCTAAATCAGATGGTAGTGGGCAAGGTGGAATCAGTAAAGGAGTTAGTGATGTTACTGAAATAAATAGAGAGAAGTCTAATTTAGATGAAGATCAATTAAAAGAATTGATTAAGAGTGGTCAGCGTATTGAAGTAGAAGGGACGAATTTTATAGCATTGAATTCAGTAGCGAGTGAATATCTTGCACAATATCTTCGTAGGCGAACGATTGATAATAGGCGGCGGCATCAAAACTTGCTTGTACCACTAAAAGTTGATATTACTATTGATGGTACAAGTGGATTAATTCCTGGAAATATATTTAGAATTGAAAATATTCCTAAAATATATTTTGATATTGGTGTGTTTCAAGTGATTAGTGTGAATCATACCATTAATAATGATAATTGGGATACAAATATACAAGCTATATATCGTCTTATTGATATTGATGATGAATTAGTTCAGCGAAAACCAAAAAAAGGAATACAAGTTCCGCTATCAGATTCATTAATAGGATAATATGATGGGATCATTAGATGATTATAAAAAAGCGACAAAAAACCGTAAAGTTATAGTTGGTAATTTGGCTAAGAATTTTTTACCGAATGTGAATGAAGATGATTATAGGCGTGGATATATAATAAGATATTTTACAAAAGCGCGGAACAATCGTGATGGATTGATTATTGAAATTGATCAAGCACAATATAATTCACATACTGATTTATCAGGAGGATTACAATTTAACTTTTATAATGTAGTTTCAATTCGATGGAAAATTGTGGGTACATTAGAAGACGTACAAAAGGCAAATTTTAATATACTTCAAGAAACAGAAAGAAATTTTAATGGGATTTTAAAAAAAGTTGGGAACCTTTTACAATTTGCAAGGTTGATATAGTAAATTAATTAGTTTTAAATGGGGGTGAGTTGGAAGTAATTGAAAGTATTGAAAGTTATAATAAATTTATTCGTGAATATAAGAATAAAACTGTATTTATATATCCAATCTTGTCAGATTCAGAAAAACATTCATGTAATAATTCACTTTCATTGATATATGTAAAATCTATTGATAATAGTGACGGTATTATTTTAAGTATTGATCATACTGATTCAATACCATTGCATAATTTTATTTTTCCACAATTTAAAAGAGTATATACATATGATAAAAAGTTACTGTCAAATTTTATTAATATCACTGAAATTATTGATCTAAGAGTTTCATGTTATTTGAGTATTAATACTGCAATGTACTATTGTCATAAAACTAAAGTACATTCATTTTTTCAAGCATTTAATATTGATAATATAAATCGAATTATTCCATTGACAAAGCATTTCGAGATGTGTGAAGAAATGTTTGAAGTTATTAAGGATGTTATAAATTATGAAGAAGTGTCGTTTGATTTTTATAATCAGATAGTAATACCAAATTTATTGAAAATAGAGGAATCTGGATTAAAAGTTGATAAAAAAATATTTCAAAAATATTTCAAAACAAATCATTTATCAAATGATGATTTTATTCATACTGAATATAATATATATACATCAACTGGTCGGCCATCGAATAGACATGGAGGTATAAACTTTGCATCTTTAAATAAAGCGAATGGTTCTCGTCAAAGTTTTATTTCACGATTTGATAATGGATTTATTTTGGTGTTTGATTATGATGGCTATCATTTACGACTGATAAGTGAATTAGTGGGATATAAATTTTCAAAAAATGAAAGTATTCATGAGTATATAGGTAAGCAATATTTTGATTCAGATAAGCTGACGAGTGATCAATATAAAAAATCTAAACGATTGAACTTTCAATATTTATATGGTGGGATTCCATCGAGTATATCCGATAAGATACCGTATTTTAAAATTGTTAATGACTATATTCATAATATATGGAAAGTTGCAAAGCGAGATGGTTATATTACGTCTTTGTTAAGTAAGAGAAAAATATATTTAGATAATATAGAAGATTCTAATCCACAAAAACTTTTTAATTATTTTATTCAATTATTAGAAACTGAGCGGAATATGATAATTTTAAGTAGTTTATTTAATTTTCTTAAAAATTATGAGTCGAAAATAATTTTATATGCATATGATGCATTTATTTTTGATTTGAGTCCCAATGATAATAGAGATTTTTTAATTGAAGTTCAAAATATTATTGAACAAGATGGTACATTTCCAACTAAACAGATGATCGGTAGAAATTATGATGAAATGATTAATATAACAGATCGTTTTTAAATTGTATTGACTATTTATATTTAAAATATGCATTTTGGGAAAATATAATGGATGATTTTATTTCTGTAATATTTCAAGAATTAATTGAAAAAACGAATGGGGTTCCGGATTTATCAAATCCACAACATTTTACAATATTGAGTGAAATTTTATATTCAAAGGGATTGTCCTCAGATATAATAAATGGATATAAGTCTAATATAATCGATTATATTAATAAGGGGGAATGATGTGATTAGAACACAATTATTATGCACGTTTACAACGAAACATAAATTAGATGATACGTTAAAAATGATTTCTGAAATGTATGATATAGTATTTTCTAAAATTTATGTTTTGGAGAATGTGGATAATGATCGAGAAATGATGTGTACATATAATATTAAATCTGAACGTAATAATAATGCATTATCAAATACTATTTCAATACATAGAAAAAAGATGAGTAATACATTATATACGATTAATGCTTTAAATAATATTGTATCATTATTAAATGATGGGAAACTAGATCCTAATTTTTTAATAAATTGGGAAAATTATAAAAATTCATTACTAGTAACGGATGATGATGGATTGAAACAAATTCACACAAAAATATTTAAGATTATTGAATTAGAAGATTAGAAATAACATTAAAAGTTTAGGTTTTAAAATGGTTGCATAGTTATAAAACATAAAATATGACTGATAACTGATAACTAATTAAATTTAAACTTAATCATTAATTATTAATTTTGGAGACTGAACTATGAGTAGTACACTCGATCTTAAACAGATTCAAACTAGGTTAGCATCTTTACAACAAACATCAACTCGTTCAAATTACATATGGAAACCATCAATTGATGAGGAAATTCAAATCCGGATTATTCCATATAAATTTAATCGTAAGAATCCTTTTATTGAACTTAATTTTCATTATTCAATCGGTTCTCGGTACTTTGTATCACCAACATCTTTTGGTAAACCAGATCCAATTGTGGAATTTGCGGAAAAACTTCGAGATACTGGTGATCGAGATAATTGGAGTTTAGCAAAAAAACTACAACCAAAATTACGGACTTTTGCACCAATTATTGTCAGAGGGCAAGAGCATGAAGGTGTTAAATTTTGGGGTTTTGGAAAAACTGTATATCAAGAATTGCTTGGCTATATGGTTGATAAAGATTATGGTGATATCACTGATCCTATAAGTGGTAGAGATATTGTAGTAAAACAATTTCAAGAGTCTGGAAAATCGTATCCGACGACAAATATTCGGATTAAACCAAATGTTAGCATGATTGCTGAAAATCAAGAACTGCTTCAAAAATTATATGATTCGCAAGTTGAAATTACAGAGGTATATACTGAAAAAACTTATGAAGAACTTCATGAGATTTTTACAGCATGGATGACTAGTGGTGATACTAGTGGTGATAATAGTGCTGATAATAGTGACGATACTATTGGTGACAATGAGAATGTTGTTACTTCTCAGCCACCAAATATGAAACTCTCACAAAAAGATGAGACATCAAACGTACAAGAAATATCGGATGCATTTCAGAGTATTTTCGCTAACAAGTAAAAAGGTAAATTCGATTTGGAAAATGGGCGGGGTATAACTCGCCCATTTGATTTATAGGAGTATATTATGTCTAATCGGGATAAACTTGCCGAATGTTTAGCTGAAACATTAAATAAAAAATCTGATGGGACACCAATAGCTTATTTTCTGGATGGATTGGTAGAGACACCAACCGATATATCAGGATGGGTTTCAACTGGAAGTTCTATGTTAGATTTAGCTATATCTAATAGAAAAAATGGTGGTATTCCAGTTGGTAGGATTGTTGAAATTAATGGTTTGGAATCAAGTGGAAAATCATTATTGGCGGCGCATATGTTGGCCGAAGTTCAGAAACTTGGTGGGGTGGCAGTATATATTGATACGGAAACTGCTATAAGTCCTGAATTTCTTCAGTCAATTGGTATCGATATAAATAATATGATTTATGCACATTTGGATACAGTAGAAGATATTTTTGAAACAATTGAAAGTATTATTGAAACAGTTCGGAAAAAAGAAAGTGAAAGATTTGTATGTGTTGTTGTTGATTCTGTAATGGGAGCATCTACAAAAGTTGAAATGGATGCGGATTATGATAAAGATGGGTATGCAACGACAAAGGCTATTTTAATGTCTAAAGCATTACGAAAAATAACATCGACGATTGGAAGGCAGCGAATTTCATTAGTATTTACAAATCAACTACGTCAGAAAATGGGAGTAATGTTTGGTGATCCATATACTACGAGTGGTGGTAAAGCATTAGCTTTTCATTCATCTGTACGATTACGTTTAAAGAATCTTGGACAAATTAAGCACAAACGTGGTGGAATTGATGAAGTAATTGGAATACGAACGTCATGTAAAGTAATAAAGAATCGAGTGGGTCCACCATTTAGAACTGCGGATTTTGACATTTATTTTGATCGTGGAATTGACGATTCATTGACGTGGTTAGATAATTTAACAGCTACTGGGATAGTTAGCAAATCTGGATCATGGTATACATTAAAAGAAGATGAAAATGGTATAATAGATAAAGATGCAAGAATTAAATTTCAAGGTAAAGATTTTGTAGGGTTGTTTAAAAATGGGAAATTTAAAGATTTTGTATATGATAAAATTTGTGAATATCGAATTATGAAATATCGTAATCAAGACCTTGAATTAATCAATCCGGATGAAATAGAAGATAGTGATGAATCATTGTCAGGTGATAATTAAAATGCGTCTAATTACAGAAGATTTTGCTGAGTCTGTTAGTTAAAAAATCCTTATATTAATGGTAATTAATGAAATTATTCATGGGAAGATGATATAATTCTTGTTCCATTTATTGGGAGTGGGACAACTGCGATGGCAGCCAAAGCTACAAATCGAAAATATATTGGTATTGAACAGGATGAACGTTTTTGTAAAATTGCAGAAGGTCGTATTGAAGTAATGCAAATACTTATAGATCATAATTTTTGGTAAATGAATTTCATAAGTATTTTATACGTTTTGAATATTTTATGAATATAATGAAATGAGATAACGAATGTTAAATGATGATCTTCTTAAAATATTGGATTCACTAAAAGATAAAGATGCGCTTGGAATTGGGGATGATGTAAATGAAACAGTTTTATTAATTGATGGTCTCAATTCATTTATTAGAGGATTCTCATGTTCTCCTGCTATGAATGATAATGGTGATCATATTGGTGGGATATCTGGATTTTTAAAAACTATTGCATTCACTATCAGGCAATTCAAGCCATCACGATGTATAATTGTATTTGATGGTAAAGGTGGAAGTAGTCGCAGGAAGAAGAAGTTTCCAGCATATAAAGATCGTAAATCACCAAAAACACGTTTAAATCGTGCGTATGATTTCCAGACGGTTGATGAAGAAATTGATTCGATGAATCTGCAATTAATGCGAGTTGTACAATATATAGAATATTTACCATTAACAATACTTAACATGGATGATGTTGAAGCTGATGATGTGATTGCATATATTGCAACTGAAATTCTTAGTGAGAACCCTAATAATAAATCTGTAATAATTTCATCAACAGATAGAGATTATTTACAATTAATAGATGAGCGGGTTAAAGTGTGGAATCCTACACGAAAGATATATTTTGATGAAATTACAGTGCATAATGAATATAAAATTCCACAACATAACTTTTTGATGTATCGAATACTAGATGGTGATAAATCTGATGGAATTCCCGGAATTAGAGGGATTGGATTTAAAACCATTCAAAAAAAATTACCAATATTACTTTCAGATACGAAAATAACTATTGAAAGTTTACTTGAATATGTTAGTTCTAATAATGATGATAGTAAGCTTTTCAAAACTATATTGGCAAGTAAAGATATTTTGGAACGAAATTATGATTTGATGCAATTAAATAAAGTTGATATGCCGATGAGAACAAAAACTAGAGTAATAGAAATAATGAATATGCCAATTAAGTTATTAAATTCATATCAATTTAAAAAGATGGTATTGATGGATAAGATGTATTCTGCTATACCTAATATTGACACATGGTTGACACAATCATTTAATATTCTTAATTCGTTTGCAATGACAACTCAAAAGGGTTAGGGATCATATGTCAATAGATACACTTACTAAATATGGTAGTTTATTCCAAACGAAGGTTTTAGCATCATTATTGTCAGATCGTAAATTTTTAGAAAGAGTATATGACATTATCAATCCAAATGATTTTGATTCAGAAACAAATCAATGGATTGCAAAAACTATTGTAGATTATTTTAAAGAATATCGGGTCCTTCCAACACCAGATGCAATGAAATTTTCTACAGTTGAAATTAAAGATCCGGTTCGTAAACAAGTAGTATATGAACAATTCAAGCAAATTGGGTTGGAAGTTCATTCATTTGATTTAGAAAGTGTTAAAGATCAATTTGTTAATTTTGTTATTAATCAAAATTGGAAAAATTCAATTCTTAGATCTGTAGAATTGATGGAACGTGGTGATTATGATCAGATTAAAACTCTGATGAAAAATACGTTCACAGTTGGAATGGAACGTGATTTGGGAATGATTTATAAAGATGAATTGGGAAGAAGGTTGAGTGAAACGCTACGTCATACGATTGAAACTCCATGGGATGTTATTAATTATACGTTAGATGGTGGATTGGCGGAGAAAGAATTGGGGATATTTATGGCACCGGCTGGTATTGGAAAATCTTGGTTATTAATTAGTGTTGGTGCAAATGCTGTAAAACAAAATAAAAATGTATTACATTATAGTCTTGAATTATCGGAAGATTATGTTGGGCTTCGATATGATGCACATATTAGTGGATTCAATTCACAGAATATTAAAATGCATAAGGATGAAGTTGAAACGTGTCTTCGAAAATTGCCTGGAAATCTAATTATTAAAGATTATCCAACAAAAACTGCTACAATTGATACAATAACATCACATATTGAGCAATCTATTAATTATGGCTTTAAGCCTGATATGATTATTGTTGATTACGGGGATTTAATTAAAGGATCACGTGCATATACTGGTGGTGAATTACGACATGAACTTGCAAATATTTTTGAAGATTTAAGAGGTTTGGCTGGGATATATGAATGTCCGGTTTGGACGGCGACACAAGCTAATCGGTCAGCTTTAGAGGCTGATGCAATTGGCGCAGAATTTGTTTCCGAGGCATATTCTAAAATCATGATTGCAGATTTTATTATGTCGTTATCACGAAAGGATTGTGATAAATCAAATGGAACTGGGCGGGTACATATTGTTAAAAATCGGTTTGGTAGAGATGGATTTACATTACCATGTAGAATTGATTTAAGGATTGGATTATTTAATATATTTGATGAAAACACTAATAATGCACGAGATGCCAGACAAGATATGCGAAATGGAAATAAAACAATTCTCCAAACACAATTTAATGATTTGATGGAGAATGTTCAAATTAATGGAATGGGATAAACGTTTATCTTATGACAATTGTTATATAAGTACTTATTGTATAATTTTATAAAATTAAATAATATAGTTTAATTTTTGTGAGAAAGTGG
>Ga0316192_10001946_pt1 | contig 15249 bp, 12 predicted proteins | sample MerIslwburrow_MG_FD_204931 | JGI IMG/M metagenome (GOLD analysis project Ga0316192, IMG submission 204931) | Coastal sediment microbial communities from Maine, United States - Merrow Island worm burrow | ecosystem: Environmental > Aquatic > Marine > Coastal > Sediment | place: USA: Maine...
TGTTATGATGTCCCAAGGCTTAAATCCTCTTGTTTTTACGGTGTTTGTTTGCACTTCCATTGTATCAACCTGTTGGGATTTAAGCCTTTTTTGTTTATTAAGTGGGACAGCAGTGGGGCAGACACGATTGATTAACCAATCGAAGGATCAATGCTGTCAGGGTTGAAGAGGTCAGCCCTCTTTCCAACCCCTTTCCAGCCATCGTCATAATCGTTGAGTGTGCCCACTACACTGGAGCGGTGGTTAAAACCCCGCAAAACTGTCGCTTGATGACAACAGAGTCTAAGGCTTAATAATCAGTAGCTTAGCTATTTTGGGCCACATCACTTGTCGCCACGGGGTGACAGCAGTTGTGTTTTTGATTGCTTCTTTGTTTGATAAGCTATTGATGTATATAGAAAAATAATCTGGCACCTAAATTGCTTTTTGTAAAGCTGATAGCTGCTTTAAGGCAGTTATTCCAAGCAAACTACCAAAGAGGAATATGAAGATGAAGAGATGCATTCTTTGTGCTGTGGCCCTAATGGTCACCGCGACTGCTGCGACAGCCGCCACCACTGTTACACCCCTTACCCCCGCTACCACTAAAGCCCCTCTTTTTGAGAAAGTAGACACCAACGGTGACGGTTTAATTAGCATTAAGGAGGCAACAGTTATTAACTTAACTGCCAAGCAGTTTGAGTTGGTTGATGTGAATAAGGATGGCCTGCTAAGCAAGGTGGAATATGAAGCTTCAATGGTGGATAAAACATCCTGAAACATTTGGGTCATGAAATATTTGGGGCCAGATTCGAGTTTATTTTGAAATAGAGTAGGGCAGAGGCCAGAGAAAGCAAAAGCCCTTCAAGGAGTAAAACCTTGAAGGGCTTTCTAGCTGTTGCGACGGACGCAAACATGCTTAGGTGAGCTAAGTGGTAAGTTTACGTTTCCGCTGATATCCAAGTCCGGCTAGGCCCAGACCCATGAGCGCAAGGGTAGCTGGTTCTGGTATGTCGCTCGCCTCATACTCAATGATATATGTGGCGGCGCTGCTGCTAGCTCCCCAATCATTCCAAGTGCCGGTATACCACATATGCAGGTAATCCTCGTTATAATAGTTATTGGGCTCATTCCCGCGCCATGCGGAATAAGACCATGCTTCCCCAGTGACCCACTCCCATACACCTTCTTGGGCTACGTCTGTGCCACCCAGCCAACTCCAATTGGCAGCATACAGCTGTAAAAAAACGTTGCTGTAAATAAAGTTGTTTTCTTCGGCAGATGTAATGGTTGCCAAATGGCCTTGCATCGAATTGTGTGTGCGACTGTTAGCATCTACATTGGCTTGCTCCCAAGTCCCATTAAAGCTAATTTCATCATACCAATGACCATTAAACTGCACTGGTACTGCGGAAGCTGTTCCTGCAATTAGCAACCCCAAACTGAAAGTTATTAAGATGTTCAAAGATTTCATTTTTGTTCCTTTATTATAATTAGAATGCTTTTTCTGAAAGATTTTTCTTATTTTAGAATCGATAAGACTCTGGATTTTGTTCTCATCCTTTATATGCCATTCACCTCTTAGCGCGTTGTTGGTTGTATAAATGCAACCAAGATAAAGCAAATATTACGCCATAATATGATTGTCTAATAGATACAGTAACTTATAAATTTTGTCATCAATGGATGGTGGTTTCGGTGTAAAAAAGGCTGACACTTTTTTATGCATAATTCGGTTGGTTTTTCACAAAATATTTGGGGTTAGACTCAAATTTATTTTGAAATAGGGTGGGGCAGAGACCAGAGTAAGAAAGCCCTTCAAGGAGTAGAACCTTGAAGGGCTTTCTTGCTTTGTGGCGATGCTACTCCTTTGGCAAAACTCAGATCGCCCGATGCCAGCCAGTATTTACTTGTTAAAGGAAACCTTGAGATCGTTGCCGTCGATGGTGAAAGTTGGTTCCACGCCGTCTATGCTGTTGCCGTTGAATTGTGTCTCCGTAAAACTGGGGAGGTTGGGTGTAGTGAGAATGGTATAAGATTTATTGAATTCAAAACCCCCGCTATCCTTCTTCCAGAAGGAGAAGGTTGCTTGAGTTGATTTGAGAATGAGCTCCCCAGTCAGTGTAAGACCAGTCAAGTTGGTGCCGAGCTGTGTATTGATGATACCGCCGGTCAAATCGAGGATGCCGATGGTCACTCCGTTGGTGTGGTCACCGATGTCCAGTTCACCGTTGCCGAAGAGTTGAACACTCGCCGCCCCACCTGAAGAGTTGTCGTAGAATGCGATTTTGCCGCCATCGCCGCCATTTGTGCCACCGATGGCGATCAACTGGGCATTTCCTGCGGTCGACGTGCCAGAGAACGTGGTGTAGCCACCGACAGCACCCGAGGTGTAGGCGCCTTGGTTGATGAATGTGCCATTGCCTGCGGTGGGGATGTTGCTGCCGCCGCTACCGGTTCCCCACACTGAAAATTCTGTGAAGCCGGCGGCCGCGCCTTTGACCACTCCGGGGTAGTTCCAAAAGATGCCATTGCCTGCGGTCGGGTAGTAGTCGGTTGGAAGGCTGATTGAAAAAATCGTGTGTCCAGCGCTGGATTTGTCCGCAAGCGTGCTGCCATAGTTGACGATACAGGCATGGCCGGCTGTCGGAGAGCCGTGTTTTGCGCTGAATTCGATGTGTCCGCCTCCGCCCTGCTCACCATCCCGTGCACCGTAGTTGAAGTAGAAACCATTACCGGCGGATGCGCCCTGGGTTGCTACCTCGGGAGGGTTGTTGTTGAAGCTTGTGACGCCGCCGTATGCGCCGGTGACGATGGCAGCGTGGTTGTAGAAGTGCCCACTCCCCCCATTGGCAGTGCCATCGAAGGCTACGTCGCCGCCATTCGCTTCACTGTATGTCCCGCCCCAGTTGTTGAAGACGCCGTTTGCTGCGGTCGAATTGTCATAGAGCTGTGTGTTGCCGCCGTCGCCACCGGATACCGTTCCGCCGATGTTGGTGAATGTGCCGTTTGCTGCGGTCGAGGTGTCGTGGAACACTACATTGCCGAAGGTATCACCATCGGTGCCTAGGGTGCCGTAGATGGTGAAACGGGCGGTGCCCGCTGATGAGGAGTCGCCAAAGCTCACCTCACCACCCACAGTACTGTTGTGCTCTGGAGGGGGCGCGGCTCCAGTCCATGCTTTAAATGAGGCAGAGCCTGCTGTCGAGGTGTCGCAAAAGCGGATGACGCCTCCGCCGTAGCCTTGTGCTGTCTCCGGACCGGCACAGTAGAACATGTCGCCCCCGCCTGCTGTCGCGGAGTTTATAAATTTGAGCTGTGGTTTTTCGTAGCCAGAACTGGTGGCGGCAATGATGAAGCTCTGCTGGCACGTGGAGTTGTTGGTTATTCCCTGGCCTGCGATGGTCAAAGTTGGTGTGTTGGGAGAGGGAGTGCCAAAGGTGAAGGTGTAGGCGGGTGCGCCGGTAGCAAACTCAATGTCGTTCACCGTGGCTTCGCTGGTTGATGAAAAGGTGATTGCCGTCTGGGATGACGTTGTAAAGGTAGCCGTATCCGTGGGCACAGCGGCAGGCTCCCAGTTGGTCGCTGTGTTCCATTCGCCGGTGGCCGGTTGGGGGCTCCATGTCGACTTGCTCATATATTCCTCCTCAGGGGATAAGAAAAATTAGGGGTCAAGTCTTTAGTTATAGTATTTAATTGCTCACTGGCTAGTATGGCAGTGGGGAAAGTTATACCGATTGCCCGGTTCATTAACCTTAAAGCTGAGAGGTAATACTCCAACAAAATGGCTATGTTTTGAGCGTTGTCTGTTTGAAAGAGTAGCTGGTTCAAGGTTTATGCTCTTAACTGCCAGCGCGATAATGAAGCCCTGTGAGAAGATAAATGCTGACTAATATCAAGGACAGTTTTTCCGGTTTAATATATGCTCTACCTCTTCATTTAATACAGAGACGAAAGTGCTATGCCAAAAATTGCTGATGTTATGACCCATGATCACAAACGATGTGATGAGATTTTTGCTCAGGCTGAGGAGGCCGTAACCCAAGAGGATTGGGAAAAAGCAGCGACCTTGTTCAAAGAGTTTGAAGATGCGGTTGAGCATCATTTTATTATGGAAGAGACGGTTCTGTTTCCTGCATATAGCGCAAAGACAAACCTGAGCAGCGTAACGGATGCGCTGATGCAAGATCACATGCAGTTGCGCATTATCACTTTTGAGGCTGGAGAAAGCATTAAGGCAAAAGACCAGGAGCAGTTTCTGGGGCAATCAGAGACACTGTTGATGATGATGCAGCAGCATAATAAGAAAGAGGAGAGAAAGCTTTACACCATGGCTGATTCTGCATTCCGTGGTGAGGCTGATGAGATGCTCACCAAGATGGGAATGGTTTAATAGTTAGTTGCCCCAGCTTGGGTGGGCTTTGAACCTTATTGCCACCCATATTGATTAAGTGCTTTGTTGTACCGGGGTTTGTCCCCGGTTAGATGTTAAAAGCCTGAATAGATTCCTGTTCAGGCTTTTTTGTTGAGGATGGAGTGATACTAAAATCCTATTGCCATCGCCTTAACCATATGGTGAAACCACTGATGGCAAGGGTTGCTAATATGAGTGCAATGAGGTCAGTCAGGTAAGCCCCATATTCACCAAAAATGCGACCTGTGTGCAGGTTAAGCAGTAGTTGCTCGTAGGTTGTTGATTTGCCGTTGTAGGCATCTAAAAGTTGTTGGGTGATAATTTGAGGTGGCTGTGTCGGTTGTACAATACGGACTTGCTGCTGCGATATTGGTTGCCAGGAGAGCATCGTTTCATCAGTGCTGTACCAATCGTTAGACACCTGCATGGCCAGTCTTTTCCCTTGAGTTATGCCTAATCTAGTTGGATTCGCAGGCAGCATAAGGCTCCAATCAATCTGCTCAATTAATTGCCCCGAATTGTTGAATAACCAGAGTGAATCAGTTGTGGCTACTACTTGCATCTGTTGAAAGTTAGCTGCACCGATGAGTGGGCTGTTATTAACCGTGATCTCTTGGGTATCCATGTAGATTCTATCGTTCAGTTGACTGATCCACTGGTTTGCTGATTTATAGGCAATGATGGAGGATGCCTCGATGCTATCATCCGTTAACGCCCAATTGCTGGATGCATACTGCTGATCAAATGCCAGTTCGGCGGAGTGATTTAAAACTATGCCGCTGAGGGTAATCCAGAGCGTAAAAAGTCCGGCAAAAAGCCCCAAATATCGATGCCATCGGTGTAATGAATGTCTTTTTTTACTGCGCTTCGTCATTTGAAAAGGGTGTCTGTTGGTGAAGAAAGAGGGCCAACTGGGCTGTTTTTTCTACCGCCCGCACGGAGAGTGTTGCACCGGATATACCGTCGATGGGTTTATCTAAATCATGATCATTTTTAAGTTTTGCGTTGATAAATTGGTCGGTGAATGAGGGGTAGCGTACTTCACCGCCTCGGCTCTCCCTAAAAGTGAGTATGGTTACCTGCTCAAGTTGTCCGGCACGCACGATTACGCCGATAGTGATGGGTTTCTCTTTTCCAATTTCATTTAGAACCCAGGCGGTGCGATTGCCTTTTCCCCAGTAGCGAACTCTCAACCCACGGTAAGAGTGGCCTAATATATTGGCCAGGGTTTCTTTTAGTGGCTGACTAAGCCAGATAACTTTTGGTGCAGGCGGTTCACCCTGAAAGCCCTCCTGTATAAACGCCTCGGGTGTTTGATACACCCCTTTAGCGAAGAGTGACGTAGCAGATAGCAGGAGCAGCCCCAGAGTGAACCATCTTTTCATTAGAACGAATACCCTAAACCAAGGTTAAAGCCTTTCTGCCCTTTTTTGTTATCGAAATCCTGTTTCATGTAGTCAGCTTTTACGACGATATTTTCATGTGGCCAATAATTTATGCCGACATCAATCTGTTCCTTCTCGCTATTGCTGCTATTTCCTGCTTGGTTATCCCACTGGTTGTATCGCGCAAAAATGCCAAGCTGCTTGCTGATTTTAAAGGAGGGTTCTATATAGAAGCCGTTTTGTTTGTCGGCACCTACGCTCTCTGGGCCGCTGCCATCCAGATCCCAATGCCCATAAAGTGCGCGCAAGCCAAAGGGGCCTTTTTGGAATACTGCATGGGCTGTATAGAGCATGGCATCACCGGCGGTGCTGTCAGTATCTTGGGCGATGTCACTTTGGTATTGCACTGAGCCTGCCAATTCCAGACCTGGTACTGCTGTCCACTTGATACGTGCTGTTCCAGCCAGATCTTTGGCATTGGCTTTGCCCACTTTTTGGCGACCTTTGCGCGGGGCATAGTTATTGGCTGCACTGGTCTCGAGACCTGAATGTGCATACAGGTCAAATCCCAAGCCAGGTGCAATTTCACCATGGATGCCAGCACCGCCTTCCCACCAGGTTGCGGGAATGATGTCCTTTTCAACAGGGTTACGTTCTACACCATAAAATGTATTGGGTTCATGGGTTTCATTCATAATGCCAACGGGCAGAAGGAAGAGGCCGCCACGTGCGGTAACCTGGTCGTTGATATCAAAATCGATATACATCTGCTCCAGCTCGACTTCACCGGCCTTACCTTCACCAGCAATGCTGTGTTCTACCTCTAGCTCTGAGAAAAAGCGTATGTCTTCATTGAACTCATGGCCAAAGAAGAGTACAAAGCGGTGCAGATCCATCTCATCCTTATCGCTGCCTACGCTGTTGTGATTGGCCTCAAGATTGTTGTAGTGCAATTCACCATAGCTGCCGAAGGTGCTTTTGTTAAACAAGCCTGAACCGCTGCTTGTAGAGACTTGTTCAACAGCATCAGCTGTTGCTGCTACGGCTTTTGCGGTCTCTTTTGTTTTTGAATCTAGCTGCTTGTATTGAACGCTTAGTTGATCAATTTTTTCATTTTGACGCTTAATGGTTTCACGTTGCTCTAAAATGAGCTGCCACATCTCCTCAGCGCTGGGAGCTTTTGCCGCCCAAGTCGGTGTGGCTATTGCTGCAGAGACTGCCAGGGTCAATAAAGTGGGGATAAAACGTTTTTTTAATGGGTGTTGCATGGTGTTTACTCCTAGGTGGACAAGTACAACGCTGGCTGGCTAGGGTAAAAACCATGAAATGGCGGGCTGGCGTAAAAATTAAAAAGGTTACTACTACATGTTGTTTTGACTATTTAGTCAGTATCAGTTTGTTTTGACGGGTAATGCGCAGCCGATACTCTTGACCTGTGTGCTCAATTACCACCTCCTTGTGGCAATGAAAAAGATCCTGACTGCGTATGTGTCTGACCCGCTGCTCTTTATCAGAGTGACTGGAGCTTGCTTCGATTGGATTGCTTGGTTTGTTCATATCACTGCAATGAGGATTAATATCCACCTTTTTTGCCAGCGCCCAGGTAGGTGAATTCCCAACTCAGATCAAAGGGTGCCCACCATTTGCCGGTGCCGGTCTCTTTGTCTGTGTGACGATAGAAACCATTAATGGGTGGTGGCACGATGTGGTAGGTCAGTTGATACTTACCAGGGCCATTGAGCTTGATGTTCTCTGCGTAGTGGGGACCATCGGAAGCCACCATGGGCATAAGTGAGCCGATGGTGGACCACTCTGAACCCACTTTGCGGATCTGGTAGGTGATCTGTAGGTAAGGCATCCAGCTGCCTTCACTGAAGCCGTTTGGGTTCTCTTTTGTGACGCTGATGTCTGCTTCCAGATGGATATCACTGGGCTTCATCATGCCGGGCAGCATGGGTTCCATCTTGGTGGGCTGAATGTAGACGGCGGCTATCTCCATGCCGTTTTTGATTACAGGCTTACCGATGGGGAAGTCTGCTGCGGAGAGGGTGCCGGCTCCAGAGAGTAGTGCCAGGCTTGCGGCCAGGGCTGTTGGTTTTATGAGTTTGTGCATGATTGTCTCCTAAGTTAAAAAGCAAATACGACGCATTCGCATTAATGGTTAAAATTTTTTAGCTATATTCCAAAGATTCCAGGCCACCAGGCAATACCAACAGACAGGCTGCCAATAGCGCCGGGTACTAATGGAATCCAGCGGTAGCTGCCTGCTACCCCTTGTCGCTTCAGAATGCGATCACCCAGCCATAGGCTCCAAAGCAGGCCTGCAGTAAAGAGTGTGCCTTTTGCCAGGCCGGGCAGTGCTGGGCTGAGAACTTCCAAGGGTTGGAACAAGGTTGCTCCCAGTCCAATCACCAGTGACATCATGGCGACTGGTGCATATTGGTAGCCCAGTTCAGTGAAACGCCCACTGAGGTTTTTGTCCCCGTGCAGTTGACCGGAAAGCCAGGCTGACAGGCAGGTGGCGAGTCCGAGCAGGGCGGTTATCAGTAGCATAACGGCTACCATGAAGCCGATAATGGTGCCGAAATCCAGCCAGTTGAAGACCTCGCGCCGTTCTGGGTGGACGCTCATCAGCCACCAGGGGCCAGATTCGCCGATCCAATAGTGACCGTTTTCGATAAACCACTCTCCGATGGATTGCCGCAGGTGGCCGTATTGCGGCAGTACCAGCCATAGGAATCCACCCAGAGCGATGCCGGTACCCAGAAACAGAAACCAGATCTCAAAGGGGTTGGGGTTGTGGTTGCGAATCTGTTCGACCTCCTCTCCTGGATGGCGTAGGCGCAGATGTAATCCACCACGGGTATCAGGATGTACGCATCGAAAACACTCGATGCAGTGACGGGATTCCTGCTTGCGTGGGATGTCGATCAGTGTTGGACAGACTGTTTTTTCGGTATAACGGTCACCGCCAGGGCGAGGCCGTCTGGCCAAAAACTGGACGGCACCAATGCGGGAAAATATGCCCAGCAATAGACCAATCGGGCACATGTGGCGGCACCAGGCACGTTTGTTTCGCCCGTAGATGAGACCAATAATGATAGCCAGCAGCATGGTGCCACCAAAGACCTCAGCAATGGCTTCAGGGTGATCTCGTACCCCTACGGTCTGCCCCAGGATGGTAATCAGCAGAAAACTTGCGATGGGGGTGCCCTGCCATTGCATCCAGCGGGGAATAGGGCGCTGAAGTCCCGCTTTATTGGCCCATTCGGAAGCAGCTCCCATTGGGCAGAGCAGACCACACCAGCTGCGCCCGGTGAAGATGACGGATAACAGCGTCAGCGGAAACCAAAGCCCCCACATGGCAAAGTTGGCAAAGGTTGTGAAATGAGAGAGTGGTGTGGCATCTTCAGGTGGCTCACCCAAAAAAAGTGGCAGCAGAACCACAGCTAGAAAAAATAGAAACATGCCAGCATGTGCCCAGACTAACTGCTCACGGTAGCGAACGAAGAAGGTCTCAGTGCTTGTGCTAAGAGCCTGTTTCCAATCGGGGTGCTGATGGTTCTCCACCTCAATAGGGATCTCTTGTAGCAATGGAGTGCTGGGTGATATGGAGGCTTCTTGTTGCATAGAATCGCTGCGGCTTGAATATGTGATACGAATCGTAATGCGAATCATTCTCAAATGCAATAGAGATTGCGATTTTAACTCCTAAGCACTTTGCGACACCCAAAAAAGAAAGTTGGCTCTACGATTGCTTCTGTGCGGATTGGTTTTCGGATATCGCAGGGTTGTAATTACGATGATTGGCGTAGGAGCGGTTATAAAGGATGGTGTTTTTAAAGATTCGGGACTGTGGCGATGCAGTATGGGAATTAAAAACCAAGTGATTTGGTGGGAAATTAGAGGGTTTTGGGGTAGAATCGCTCACCAGTTTTTTTCATGCTTAGCCGCAATCGGCAGTTCTAAAGCCATTAGCAGGAGATCCATACATGTCAGAAGTTACCCGGAATCAGATTGAAGAGGCGATAAAAACCTATATAGAGCCTCATCTTGAGAAGGACTTGGTAAGCGCCAAGGCTGTTAAAAATGTCACTATAGATGGTGATAAGGTCAAGGTTGAAATTCTGCTAGGTTTCCCCGCAAAAGGGATCGGCGTTACGCTGGGCGCAGCTGTCAGAGAGAAGATTGAAGCAGTTGAAGGTGTTGCAGCAGCTGATGTGCGGGTTGATTGGAAGATCACTGCACACACAGTGCAAAAGGGGCTAACCCCCATCAAGAATGTTAAGAATGTGATTGCTGTTGCCTCAGGTAAGGGCGGTGTGGGTAAATCAACCACCTCTGCAAATCTGGCGTTGGCACTGCAAGCTGAGGGTGCCACAGTAGGTGTTCTCGATGCTGATATTTACGGCCCATCACAGCCTCGCATGTTGGGTGCATCTGGTCGACCTGAGACCAAAGATGGCAAAACCATCGAACCAATGGAGAGTCTGGGTCTGCAATCCATGTCCATTGGTTACCTGATCGAAGAAGATACCGCCATGATCTGGCGTGGTCCCATGGTTACCCAGGCCCTGGAGCAGCTACTGAACGATACCAACTGGAAAGAGCTGGATTACCTCGTAATCGATCTACCGCCAGGCACCGGTGATACCCAGTTGACCCTGGCGCAGAAGGTTCCTGTATCTGGTGCGGTGATCGTTACCACTCCACAGGACATTGCGCTGCTTGATGCAGTTAAGGGTCTGAAGATGTTTGAAAAGGTAGAGATACCTGTGCTGGGTGTTGTTGAGAATATGAGCACCCACATCTGCTCCAACTGTGGTCACGAAGAGCATATCTTTGGTAAAGACGGTGGTGTTGAGATGGCCAAAGAGAATGGTTTGGATTTGCTGGGTTCTCTGCCGCTGGATATTCGCATCCGTGAAGAGACCGATGGTGGCGTACCTACAGTTGCTGCTGAGCCAGATTCACATATTGCCATGCTTTATCGTGAAATTGCCCGTAAGACAGCGGCCAAACTCTCACTCACAGCCAGGGATTATGCTGATAAGTTCCCTAATATTGTGATTGAATAATATCCAGTAGGATTTAGGGCAAAGGCGCGGCTTAATTATAAGCTGCGCCTTTTTTAGTTTTAGTGGTAGCCGCTGCTCCATCCATTTCTGGAATCATGTAAAATACGCCCCATTCTGTCCCCAACCAACAGACCAATAATATGAGCATTAAGTCAGATAAGTGGATTCGCCGCATGGCGGAACAACAAAACATGATTGACCCTTTTGTGCCTGGCCAGATTAGGGAAGGGGATAATGGTCGTGTTATCTCATACGGCACCTCAAGCTATGGTTATGATATCCGTTGTGCTGATGAGTTTAAGATTTTTACCAATATTAACTCTGCGGTAGTCGATCCAAAGAACTTTGATGACAACAGCTTTGTTGATGTGAAGTCAGATGTCTGCATTATTCCTCCCAACTCTTTTGCCTTGGCTCGTACTGTTGAGTATCTTCGGATTCCCCGAAATGTGCTGGTTGTTTGTTTAGGCAAATCCACTTATGCGCGCTGTGGCATTATTGTCAATGTCACCCCGCTGGAGCCAGAATGGGAAGGGCACGTGACATTAGAGTTCTCCAATACTACCCCACTACCAGCCAAGATTTATGCGAATGAAGGTGTGGCACAGATTCTATTCTTTGAATCAGATGAGGTGTGTGAAACCTCATATGGCGATCGCAGTGGAAAGTATCAGGGCCAGCAAGGTGTGACGTTACCGAAACCATAAATCCCAAAAATACCTGTTCAGCAGCTTGGTTTGAGCAGTGTTGATGCAGAATTCATATGAAGTAGATTCTGCACCCTTCTCGTATTGCCTGATCAAAATACTATGCTTTTAATATAGACAAGGAGAGTTTGACAAGGTGGAAGCTTTGCTAGATTCCCTCTGCTGTTTAAGCGTTATATAGAAGGATTATTCCTAATTCGAGAGACTCTCTTATAATTGCTTTTCGGTAGATCTAGATTCAATAACTCTCCTCATTTCATTTGTCTGGTTGATATAAAACTATCACCCTGACATACAGCATAGGAGATTTATGATGAATACATTATATGAGTCATTTATAGCCCTGATGTCATCATTAGTTGTCGCAGGCGCTATAACGTTACTAGTGTTTGGGCTTGGTTAATATAAGTTATTTAGTCTCTAGAAACCTAAAAACTCATATTATTTGAAGCAATCATTTGCAGCATGTTGAAATCACCCATACTGCAAAAATGATTGCTTCAAAGGTTATTGCTAATAATAACGGCCTTAGTGACTTTTATATCAGGCTCCACTTATAGTTTATCTTATTGATTCTTTTCTTTTTTCTCAAAATAGCTACCAATTCACATTATGAATCTCTTTCGTTTCACACTTTATGTGTGAGTGAGTTCACGCTTTTTGTTTTTTTATTAGGCTAAATTTCTACTTAACCTCAGTTAAGCTGTGGTTTAGGTGAAAAATAGAAATTAAGCCTTCTGTTTTTAATGTAAAAGGATGTTCCGTTTCCTAGAAAAGGCAAACCCGTGGCAACCCGGGGACGCAAAGCCAGTGCCCATTGTTTTACACAATGGGTCGAACGGTTACCAAAGGGAGTACGGTGAGTCTAGAAGTTTTGCCGCATTAAGTTAGCGGCTTGTCTTTAACTCCCTTCCTCCTGAACACCTTGCACAAGGTGGCTTATCCCGTGTGCAACTAACTTACTGACTCACACGTCAGTTGTGGTTCAAGAGGGCAAGAGTATGAAAGCTAAATATGAATACATAGCTGTACTACAGCGCACTATAGTTGCTGTGGTTGCTGTCTGCTCTATAGGGATATCATCGGGTGCATTGTCACAGGCAGTTCTTAATCCTAATCAGATTTCCGGTAAAGTTTCATTTACCAACCAAAATCCTGAAATTTTAAATATTCTTTCTCCAGATGGTTTTAATCAGGGGTTTAATTATCTTTATATTCGGGCTGATAGTGTCGGTATTACACCGGCTTTAAATAATTATACCTATCCAACTGCTACATCTGCTACGCAGTCTGATTATCAATTGACTGTAGAGTCATCAGCTACTGGTATTCCATACAAGGTTTCAGCTGAAGTGAGACTAGGTGGCCGTCAAGACAGATATATTATTGATTCACGTGAGTCAGCCAAAGTTTACCCTGAGCCTGCTGCAGATGTGGTTCATAATATTTATCAATGTGCCAGCATGCTGGATATAAAGTTTGTTAATACGGCGGGAGAACCTGTAGCGTTAAATAGCGGTAGTGCAACTGCTCACCAAGAGCTAATGATGTACAACAGGCCATATTATAAACTTCAGGCTCAAAGTTTTAGTTTTCCAAATGGAACAATGCGTGAATTCCTGGCTGTAAATGGCACCGGATCTAAATATCGGTTAGATGTCATTATGGAAAGTGGTACTGATGCCTCGTCAAATCTTGTGCGTGGTCTTTGCCGTAAAGAGGTAACACCTCGTTGTGATGAGGTTGTACCTGTTACCTGTGTGATTGGTGGTACTCAGGATCTAGGGCAGATTGCAGGTACGGTTGATGTATTGGGCGAGGATGAGCTGGATGTTAGCTACCTAACCAGAATGCGTGCATTCAATGGGCCTCTCAAGAACTATCGCTATGACCACGTGGTTGGCTCTGGTGATTATATGATGGAAAACATGGTTCCATCCGATGCGGAAACACCAGCCAAAGCCTATATGATGTATGGTGAAATTGCTTTTGGAGCAGGCTTTAGAACACAATTTATGCGTACGCCTTGGTTAGGTATATCAACCTACAACCCTGGCGTTACTGTTGAAGGCGGCAAAGTTACAGATTTGAGTAATACCTTTGTTTTGGATCCAGGCTATGTATCAGGTCTGGTTCTCCTGGCTGCTCCTCCTGCGGCTGAAGAGGAGTCATTTCTACATGACCTAAATCGTAATATGAATGTAGATTACAATAATGACGGCGTTACTGATTACATAAATCAATACAGTGCACACGTCGAGGCGCAGGGTTTAAATCTAGTTGCTGAAGGCGCTACTATGAGTACAAGTGGTGGTCTTGCAAAAGCCAGCTTTGAAGGTAGCTATGACAATGCAATATCCAGTTTCGTGGGTGACTATAGAATAGCACTGGGTGGACTTAAGGGTGAGACATCTGTCTGGCGCCCTAACACGCTGGGACTTCAGTTTACTGATAGCAATCCAGTTAACCTGGATGATTATCGCTATTCTTTTATCACTGTACGTGAGAACACAGTTTCAAACCAAGTGATCGCACCAGGATCCAGTAAACGGATTGATCATACCTACTGTATGAATGATGTTGCACTTGCATACAAGTCTCTATCGGGAACCTTCTATAGCCCACAAGCTAATGCCAGGGGTACATTTGTAGGTACAGACTTCCTGGGTAATACAGTTGATCAAGCTATGTATCTCCAGTATGCCTACGGCACACCCAGGCAAAAGAGTACGGCGGCTAACCGGGGCCTTGTAAACCTGGCGCTTCCCCAAGGTAGTTATGAGGTTACTCCCAAAGTGACTGCTATAAACCCTGATGGATCACTCTCTTATACAGAGCTGCCTCCAGTATCGTTTGACGTGGCTTGTCGCCAAGCTGTTACATTGACTACTGATCTGCAACTGAGTACTGATGAGTTGCCATTAAGCACTGATCAGGCAGAAACCACTGTTTCTGGTTCAATCAATAGCCTCGGCAATGTGGTCATTATCAAATACTCACACAATCAATTACCTGAAGTGATTGTGTGTGAAAACTGTGGCAAAAATCCAACCTATTCCTTCAAAGTATCATTAACTGAAGGTGAGAATAATATTGTCGTCTCAACTGAAGATGAATATGGTGATGTTTCAACAAGCAGTAGCTTTGTGACATACAAACCAATTCTTGAACCAGTACCTGATCCTGTTAAGCCGCTTACAATTGTTGGGTGCAGTAATAAATCTCTCCTGGTTGGTGCCTATGACACCAATGGAAAGGTAGACTTCACAGTGACTGCCGAGGGTGGCTGTGGCACTCCTACAGCAACCTGTGATGCAGCCTCGGGTGATCTTTTCTCACTGGGTACGACCAATGTGTCCTGCAAAGCAGTTGATAGCTGTGGTACAGAGCAGCAGTGCCAGTTCAGCATTAAAGTAGAGGCTGAAGCTAAGCCAGAACCTGAGCCTGAGCCAGAACCAAAACCAGTTTGTGATGATAAGGTTGATGAGGCATACAGTGTGTCCAGTGTTGTCAGCACCAATCAACTATGGCCACCCAATCACAAATTTAGTGATGTTGGTCTGGTTGTTACAGAAAAGGATCCCTGTGCTAAATCAACTGAAAATACCGGGTCAAATACTGTATCAACTGTATCAACTGTATCAACTGTATCAACTGTATGGAGTGATGAGCCTGAGCTAGCTAAT
>Ga0316192_10001947_pt1 | contig 15246 bp, 10 predicted proteins | sample MerIslwburrow_MG_FD_204931 | JGI IMG/M metagenome (GOLD analysis project Ga0316192, IMG submission 204931) | Coastal sediment microbial communities from Maine, United States - Merrow Island worm burrow | ecosystem: Environmental > Aquatic > Marine > Coastal > Sediment | place: USA: Maine...
TGAAACCATCATCGATATTTCCCACGAGAGTCTCATTCGAATCTGGAAGCGCCTTCGTCAGTGGGTGGAGGAGGAAACTCGGTCGGCCCGCATATATACCCGTCTGGCGGAGACCTCTGATCTGTACAGCCGCAAAGAGGCCGGTCTCTGGCGCAACCCGGATCTGCAGATCGCGCTCAACTGGCGCAAACGAAACCAGCCCAACGAGGCTTGGAGCCGTCGTTACCATGCAAGATTCGGGGAGGCTATGGCGTTTCTGAATGCCAGCAAATCCCGTGCCTTAAGAAACAAGATGATGGCCATCGTGCCCGCGATTCTGATTCCCGTGGTGGGCGCAACCTACGTAGTGAACAACGCGTTTAACGAAAAGGCCGCGGCGGTAAAGCAGCTGGAGGTTGTCGAACAGAAGAAAGTGAAAGTGACACTGGCGCTGAAGGATGTCATATCGCAGAAAGCCGAGTACAGGGAAGCTCTGTTGAACGAACAGCAGCTGCAGAAAGCGGAATTTAAGGATGCTGACGAGACCGAGCAGGAGCTGCGGCTGGCGGAGGAGGAAATTGAGTCCGAGATCGTGGAGCGCGCCGCGCCGGCTGAGGAAGGGCCGCCGCGTCCGAGGCCAGAGTTGTCGGTTGTCGACGCCGGTACAGCCGTCATCGAGGATCCACTTGCCGCAGAGAGGACCAACTTGGCGGCCCTGGAGGTGCCAGTCGCGTATGAGACAGACCCTGTCAGCGTCGAGCCTGCTGACGCGGCCCCGGGTCAAGCCGACGACCTGGCCGAATCGGAAGACGTCGAACCAGCACCGGTCATGGTGGCCGATGCCTGTGATAGTGACGGCGCCCGCTACGCCTGCATCAAAGTGCCGGAGAATTTCCTGACCTGCGCCAACGTCGAGGGTCTCGAGTGCGTGGACGATACCGATAAATTTTCCGGCGGCAAGGTGTATGTGTTTGCCCGTGTTCATGCTCCCGAGAACGCCACGCTGGCGCTGAGATGGTTTCGCCAGGATGGTACCGAGCTTCGTACCGGCCAACTGAAGGTCAAGCAGAATACGGGCAAAGGCTTCCGGACATTCACCTGGAAGAGTGTGACCGAGCCGGGTGCTTATGTGGTGAGGCTGTACAACGAGCGGGACATTCTCATCGGCGCGCGCAGGTTCTCGGTTCGTTAGATGGGGACAGTGGTTATCGATGGATGTGATGCAGTTGTATGTGTTTAGTATTGGTTAGACCTGTCCTGGCCCAGCGAAAGTTTGCTCGTATTTTTTCACGGCAATTGATTGGATGGTGCCCGTGTTAGCCGGTATCTTCACAGCGCAGATGCTTCAAGATGCTCACCTGTCGTACATCGGAGCGCAATGAAAGTAATCGAAGCCGACAGGTGCATGTACTTGCGTACCGTACGGGGCGAAATCCAGATCCCGAGCTTGGGTAACAGTTCATTGGCGATGCGCTCTTCGCCCCAGGAAAGATTGCTCAAAGCCATCTCACGGACCAGCCGCCTGAGTTCCATAGGTACTGGGGCGGCCGCCCCGGTCGCGATTTCCAGAGCCAGAACAGGCGAAATCCTGCACCATGCCAGCCGCTGAAGGTCTTTGGCGTGCTATTCACCAGGGCGTCTTTACCTGCGAAACCGCGTGAAAGCAGTACCAGCATAAACCGGGTTACTTTGCCGAAGCTTAGATATCTGGGTAGCTTCTATCCCGGGATGACCCGGTTAAACATGCGGCAAAGCGCGACGCCATCACCATCACCGGCATGAATACCGAAACCGGCGAGACGACGGGTGAATTGAGCCATCACCACCAGCACCCAATGAATTTTGAGGCGCATCGACTCACATCGGAACAGGTCGAGATTCCAAAGGCTGTCTTTCATGTGGTCAATGAACGTGAGCGCGGGAAGGACCACTGCCACCGGCTTCTGGACGATAGTGTTCGACGAGGACGCGTCGAACGACATGCTTGTCTATCTGGATGCCAAACGTCTTGGATATGATCAGTGCAATCCGTGGACAGCCGAAGCCCGTATTGCGGCGCTTGAGTTCAACGATGGTACGAATGAGTGCACCGGAAGGACCTTAAGGGCCCGGTTTTGTTCTCTTCTTCGGCGAGAACAGCCTGCGGTACTTCGGTGTACCGGGCATTGGTGGAAATTCAGCAAGGCTGATGGCCGAGGCGCTAGAGGCGACGGCTATAGGCAGGCGTTGCTCAGCTCTACCAGGCTGCGTAAATTGAGTCAATTGCTATACTGTAGAAGCGTTTACCCCATGCTCTGGGTGTTGTCTTTTCGTGCTTTTCCTGTGCCAGAGGATGAACACTCTAAGCGTGTGGAGCGACGAATATCTTCGAGGCGCTGGCGACTAGCGACAGGGACTTTAAGTATGCAGAACGTACCGAGAAACAGACAAAACACCTGGCCCCGCGTCTTCGTTGCGATGCCGTTCGGTAAGAAGCCGGTCAAGAGTAAGGCCGATACCGGGATATCCCGTCCACCCGCCCAGGCAAGTGAGGACGTCAGCGTAGACTTCGATGAGATCTGGGCGCTGCTCATCCGGCCGGCGCTGCAACGGGCAAGGTGCAGGCCGTACCGGGCTGATGAAGAGGCGAGTGCTGGTGATATTCGCACAGACATGTTCTTTGAACTCGTTACCGGAGAGTTTGTCCTGGCCGATATTTCCACGCTCAACGCCAACGTGTTCTACGAACTCGGTGTACGGCACGGGATTTCGCCACGCGGCGTACTCATGGTGGACGGCGGCTGGGATCGCCGACCCTTCGACGTCGCCCCGGACCGCACCTTTACCTATCAGGGGGCTCTGTTCGAGCCAGGTGCTAATCGGGACAGCAAATCGTGGCAGGGCGTTGTAAATCAGGAGGTCGAAAAGCTGGCCGGGCGACTGCAGGCCGCTGTCGCCACTGACGCAAGTACCACGAGTAGCCCCGTCTATAAGGAGCTGAGCGGGTTGAAGCCGGTGGACTGGAGACAGATTCAGACTGCCAAGGCGCGCTACTTCGGTAGTCAGTTGCAAGAGTGGAACGCGCGGGTCCGCAAGGCCAAAAGCCAGAGCCACGTGGGCGACATTCTGACCTTGTCCCGCGATGCCCCGAACCGGTTATTCGAGTGGGAGTTGCGGCTTGAGGCCGCCGAAGCACTGTCTGACCTGGGGCGCTTCGAGCGGGCGCGTGAGCTGCTTCGAGCCATGGTGACCGAAGATCCGACCTGTCCCGAGACACGCTATGCCCTGGCCAAAACCCTGGATCGTCTGGCTAGCCTGGCAACGCGCTCTGGATTGGCGCGGGAGTATCATGGGCGGGCGGAGCTTGAGATCCAGGAGGCGCTGAGCCACGGGGGTGACACTCCGTCAGCGCATCGGCTGCTGGGACGAATTTACAAAAACCGCTGGCGGAATCGTTGGGAGCACGGGGCTGATGAAAGCGCGCGAGGGCAACTTGCAGCAGAGCATTGGGAGACTGCCAAAAAGGGGTTGTGGCATTACCAGGAAGCGCAGATGCTCGATCTGGGCTGCTTTCATGCGGGAGTGAACGTTATCAGCCTTTGCCGGTTACACGAGCACCTGGGCCTGAAAGGAGCAACCGAGGCCGCAGCCGATCTGGCAGAGGTGGTTGGTCTGGTAAAAACGGCAGCGCGTCGCACGCTCATGCTGGCCGAGCGCGATACGGCTGTCGAAAAGGACGAAAGCAAGATCATCTGGGCCACCGCCACACTGGGAGAAGTGGCGCTGTTGACTGCCAGCCTGGATGACGCCAGGAAGTTTTTTCAACGTGCCGTTACCCATCCTGAGGTATCCTTGTTTCAGCTCAAGGCATTCGACGAGCAGTTGGATATATATGAAAAACTCGGTTTCGAAAAAGACTGTGTCGCTCAGCTGCGCAAGATTGTCAAAGCTCAGCTCGAGGCACAAAACAAACTGGCCGGCTGTGATCTGACCATCGAGCAAACCGACTCGCCACACAGGGTGTTCGTATTCCGGGGGGAAAGCTTCGACGAACCTGAACTCGAGGAAGAGGTTCGATCCAGGCTCAGGGTGCTGTTGCAAGCGCAGTGGAAAATCCGCGAAGGGGATCGGGTGATCTGCAGTGCACAACGCGGCACAGAGATTCTGTTCGCCGAGGAATGCGTCCGTCTAAAGGCCAATGTCAGTATGCTGCTACCGTTATCGAGAGCAGAGTTTGTGAACCAATCGGTTCGCAAGACGGGGGCGGACTGGGAGAAACGCTTTTACAATCTGGCGAAACAGTGCGAAGTTCTGGAGCAGCCTGTCCGTCTGGGGGCCACCCCGGCGGAACTAGACCCCTATGAGCGTAACAATGTATGGTGCCTGGATGTTGCACGGACGGAGCTGGGGCCGGACGTAAGGCCTCGTGTGATCACGCTGTCGATCAGGGGCGAGGATCATCCCGATTCTATGAACAAAGCCGGCAGCTTGAAACACTTCGAGCGATGTGCCCGCAACCTCGACCTGCTGGTGGAGAGGGCCGTGGTGTGGAGCGTGGCAGATGAGCCTACCTGGTTCCCGACTGGCAATACTGTAATGCACGTGCACCGGCCAAACGGCAAAACCGATACCCTGTCGCTAGAAAAGGAGCTTCGGCTTGGCCGCGCCGGTGACAATGACGTGATTCTTGGTGACCGTAGCATTTCCCGCCATCATCTTAAGCTCAAGCCGGTAGCGGAGGGGGTGCAGCTGAAGAATGTGTCGGGTCATCCGAATGCGACGTTCCTGGATGGGGTGGCGCTTGCGCCCTGTTCGGAAAAGAATCCCCTGTTGGTTATGCCGGAACAGACGATTAAGCTGGTCGATGGTACCCAAATCACGTTTGAGGCGTTAAACAGGCCTGCTTGAACCCGAACGTGGAACTTCCTTTTCGTATGATTCCGTTCGGTTATGATGCAACTGATATCGCGCCGGAATACGCCCGGAAGCTGGAATAACGGCACGGCCGATTAGGCGACACCTGTGATCTCGATGAAGTGTTCATCAAGATCCGTGGCGAGTTGCATTATTTTTAGCGGGCCGTCGACCAGGACGGAGACACCATTGAAATTCTGGTACAGAAACGCCGTAACAAGGCGGCAGCGAAACGATTTTTCCGTAAGCTATTGAAGGGGCAGAGCAAGCCGCCATGGCGAATGATTACGGACAAACTGAAGAGCTATTCAGCTGCGCACCGGGAGGTGACGTGCGCCCAAATCATGACCTAATAGTAAAGGGATAAAACCGTCGATCGATTGTGCAGTGTGGATATCGTTAAGGCTGCCGGTCCATCAGATCAGCTCAATGGGTGCTGTCACGTCGCTGCGTCGGCTAAAGCACCTGTATCGCGACGGGAACCGGCTTAACAAACCTCCACGGCATCACCCATCTCAACAAACTGAGTAAGGTCGGCTTCTCAAGCACCAAAGTGCGGACCGTGCAGCCGCTGGCGTCGCTGCCGCCCCTCGAGGATGCGAGCATGTGCAATCAGTGCAAGGCAAATTACCAGTCGCCTCGTTTGATAAAGAGATCGATCGGATGCAGGTAACAGTTGGCCCAGAATTGGGAGGTGAGATTGCCGATGGGCAGTCCGCGCGGACGGCACAGGGCCAACAGGTCATCACCCTCAAAAAGTGTTGGCTGGTATTCCTGATCCAGGATACCGTCGCCGCTGGCGATGATGGTGGCAATCAAGGCCAGCGTGTCTGCATCGGACACCACGCAGGCCAGACAGCGCAGCAGAATTTCATGGTCGATCGCCGGAAAATATTTCACAATATCGAGGCGCAGGGCGTAGCGATAGCGACGGGCGTGTGCCTGCACCCGTGTGACGGCGCGGTGCGTCCCCTTGCCCTTACGGTTGGCATAGCTATCGGCTATGAAATGGCGCTCGAACAGCTCCTCAATCACATTGCACAAGGCATGGTGGACCACGCGATCGCGAAATGGCGCAGCGCTGATCCGTCTTCGTTTCGGGTCGTGAATATAAAAATGGGTGTAGGCGCCGGGTGTGTAACTGCCGGCTTTGAGTTCCTGCTGTAGCATCAGCAGTTCGTCTGCGAGGCGGTATTCAAAGGCCGCTACCGATGACTTGCCTCTTTTCCCCTTAGCGGCCTTCGCCGCCGCGTCAAGCAGGTTCTCGAACCGATAGATGGCATGAAACACTGAATCACCCAAGGAGATAGGCACATGGCCGATGACATGGTCATTATGACGCGAACCTTCGAGCTGCTGAACTGGCTGTTGCCCAGGGCTGAGACGTTTCCTCGCGGCTACCGCTATACACTGACCCGACGTATCGTGAATCGTACCCTGGATCTCAATGAGCAGCTGATTGCTGCCCAGTCCGCCAGGGGTGCGGCGCGCGGCGTCGCGCTGCAACACGCAGACGATTACCTTCAGGCATTGCGACTCTACCTCAGGTTGATCCATCGCTGGCGATGGATCAATGACGGCCAGTATCGGCACGTTAGCCGAATGGTCGCGGAGATTGGCCGATTGCTCGGCGGTTGGCGGAAGCGAACTGCCCAACAAAAGTAGGGCGCATCGGGAGTTGCCTCCAGGATGCGCCCTGGTTTGCTATGCGCCCGACCAGCACTCAAGCTGGTGCGGACCGGACCCACCTGCGCCATCTTGCCCGTTTGCGCCTCGGCGGGCCAAGCGTACTCGACCCGCAATTCCGGTGGTGATGCCGGTTGCCCGGTATCACCCGCCGCCCAGCTTTGTGGGCGGCCGCAAACAAGCGGGATGTGGGACGCAACAAGCGAAAACCGTTGTTGTTGTTCCGGTTTTCAGGGTCGTTGTTGTTGCGGTTGGCGGCACGGCAGTTGTCTGATTCATTGTTCCAGGAACCGCCGCGCACCACCCGTCGGTCCACAGGCAGCCCGACCGGCCATGCCGGCGTTAGAAGTATAGACTGGATCCGAGCCGGCGAAAAAAAAATCGCGGGCGCCGCTGCGCGGCGCCCCAGTGGTCAGTGATCAGGCGATGGGGGACGCAACAAGCGAAAACCGTCGCCGTAGTACCGGAGCACAGGGTCGCCGTAGCCGCCGAAGCTGCCGCGGGCGGCGGCACGGCAGTAGTCTGATCCATTGACCCAGGAACCGCCGCGCACCACCCGCATATCGTCGGACGTATCGATCTGATCATCCATCGGTTTCTCGTATTTATTCTGGCACCATTCGTCCACATTGCCCGCCATGTCCAGCGGGCCATCCGGCCAGGTCCCATGCGGATAGAGACCCACCACCGTGGTGCGGTTCAAGCGGCTCTCGGTGCTGTTGCAACGGCCTTCGTCCCACTCTGCCCCCCAGGGGTAGACGCGTTCCGCCTCGCCGTGGGTGGCCGCCTGCTGCCACTCGAACTCCGTCGGTAGCCGAAGCTCGAAGCCGAGATGCCGGGATAGCCACTGACAAAAGGCGACCGCCTCGTACCAGGACACCGTCTCGCGTGGGCAATAGGGTTCATGCCAGTTCGGTGCCACCGAGCCGTTCGCGGCTTCTTCTGGCATACCCTGCCACCAGGCAGCGTTGCCATACCCGTCCTCCGCATCGACAAAGGCTTGAAACTGGATGTGGGTGACCGGGTAACGGGCTATGTTGAAATCTGGAACCGTTTGCTCAACCTTATCAATCTCCAGCACAACCCGTCCGCCTTTGATGGACACCCAGTCAATGTCCGGGATACCGTCGGCACTTACGCCCGTACCCGGGCGCGGATCACCAAGCTCGACGAGATAGCGGCCGATGGCGTGGCGGTCTTCGTGAGAAAGCGCCTGTCTTTTCAGCAACTCGATCAGATGCGGTTGGGGCCGAGCAAATTCGCGCACGTCTCGACTGGAGCGCTCGGTTGGCAAGCGCTCCAGCAGAGTCTGCAGAGGCTTCAGGCGTACCGGGGGCCAGACGTGGGCCAGATCGTAGTGCTGCCTGCGCCATTCCGCCGCTTCGAGTTCGCCCTGACGGAGGGTGCGCAGGTCATCCTGGTGGCCGGCGACCCAGCGCTCCAGCGCCGGCCAGGCCTCGAACAGGCGTTCATGCGCGACCGACACCGTGCTGCTCTTACCCTCGACTTCCGCGGTCAGCAGGCGGGCATTCACCAGCGCCTGCAGCAGCGGCGCCAGTTCAGCAGTAAAATCGGCCACCGGCGCGCGCCGTCGGGTTGGCAGGCCTTCGAGATCGGCGCGTACCAGGCTGGGAAAGATGTCCGCCAGGCGGGCACCCAGGGTGTCTGGATTGAGATTCAATGCCTCATCCTGGCACAGATCACGTTCCACCTCGTCCGCGTGCTCGGCAATGGCGCCTTTTAGGCCGCCGAGCGCTTCGCCGCCCCACTGGTCATAAAGCGCCGTGCTCAGGGTGTCGCCAGTCTCGCGTTCAAACAGGCGCCGCAGGGCGAAAGCCAGCAGGGGAAGGTTGCCCGGCTCGGTGCCGGCGTCTTCAATCAGTCGTTTCGTTAACGGCGCCGGTACGCTGACCCCCGCACACTGGGCGGGTTTGACAATGAGATCGCGCAGGGCGTGGGGTGCCATGTGACCCAGGGGATAGTGCCCCGGACCTTTCAACACCGAGAGCATCTCCGAATGCCCGTAGCAGTGGTGCAGCAGATCACTTCGCACGGTGGCTATGACGTAGAGCGCATTCTGCTGGGTCGCAGCGAACAGGCTGGTGAGGAACGATGCGGCGAGGTCCTTGCCTTTCGATTCGCCGCCGAATAATTCCTCCATCTGGTCGAGAAACAACACCAGCGCATCGCGATCAATTCCCGCGCTGATGATGGTTTTCAAGGTGTCGGGAAGCATGTGCGGACGCTGCAGCAGCGCTTTGCCGATCTCGTGCGGGTTGAGTCCCGCTCGTTCGATCGCGCCGTGCAGTGCCCCTTTGAGCGCATCGAACGGCTGGTCACCATGGCTCGGTACCATACGGACGCAGGCACAGGACGTGCTGCCGGGGAGGCCACTTTCTTCCAAGCGGGGCAGTACACCCGCGTCCACCAGGGACGACTTGCCGGTCCCCGAATCGCCGCTGATGATCAGAAATCGACCCTCGGGGGCGTAGAGGCGATCGAGGACCTCGCGCACCTCCACCTCACGTCCGAAAAACACGGGCGTGTATTTCCGGGTGAAGTGCAGGAGGCCTGGATAGGGAGGGCCGTTCTTTGCGACATCCCAGCTCGGGATGGGTCTGGCAGCGTCGTCGCTGGGGCGCTCGTCGCCGCGTTCCTGAACATACTTGGCGACGGTCCTCTGCACCAGGCTGGCGAGCTCGTGTGGCTTGGCGTAGGAGAAGAAGCGTGCGGTCTTTTCGCTTTGCACGTACTCGCGCAAGCCTTTGATGCGTGCGCCTTGCTCGTTTTCTCCCGAGAGGGCGTCGACGTATTCGCCGGGCGGTAACGCGTCTTTTTCATTCAGTAGAAACGTCATGCAGTAGGTGGTGCCCTGGCTGTCAGCCTTCCTGAATTCAAGCTCGGTGATGGAGAGTCCGTCGGGATTGCCGTGCTTGGCTGGTGGCACATAGCCGTAACGCAGGCCAAAGATGCCGACGTAGATTTCCGACCCGGCCACGTCCTTAAGGCAGGTGTTCACGGGGCGGTCGTCCCGCGCGGCGTAGTCTTCCATGTTGATCACCTGATAGCCGGACTGTCGCAATGCATCGAATACCGTGCGCCGGTGATCCTTGAGATCTTCGTAGGTGGACGATAGATAGATTTTCATGCGCTCGCCTTCCGTTGCGTCGGCCCTGTCGAACGGGAGTGAAGTTATATTAACAGATTGATCTGCCACACAGATCCGCGAAGTAGAACAATCTGTGGTTTCCTGGTTCGGTCGATTGGCGAGCTATTAGATCCAATAGATCCAATTCAACACAGATGTTTATAGGGTTAGCTTGAATGAGTCTCCAACGCCTGTTCGGCTTGTGTGGCCCAATCCGGTTGTTCGCCACGCTTTTCCCGCGCCTCGCGGATCAAACGCAGGTTACGCGCCGTGGTTTCCGGCTCCCACGACTCGCGCACGCTGGCCAGTGTGTTGCCCAGGGCTGTGGCTGCCGCTGCTTCGTCTTTGGCCAGAACCGCGACTTCCAGTAAGGTGGCGTAATCCCAATAGTCGGGCTTGCCGCTGGCGATACGTCGCTCGACGGCGTAGCTGACCACCTGCGCAAGTCGCTCGCGGCGCTCGTCCGGCGGGTCCTGGAGTTCCATGAGTGTCACGGCATTGATACCCGGATACGCATCGCGCCAGTCGGCTTCGAAACCTTTCAGGTAGGCGCCAATGGCTCTGTCCAACAAGCCACGCGCCAGAAAGTCCTGGTTTGCTTTGACTGCCGCCTCCCATCTGTCCTTGTACACACGCCCCAGGATGCCATAGGTTTCACTGCTCGGACCACGTCGGCTGATCAGGTCAGTGAGCACCTGTTCGGCTTCATCGCCGCGACCGGCGCGGTTCAGTGCAAGCCCCAGTTGTTCCTGCACCATCACGGTCGCCGCCAGCGGCGGCGACATTTTGGGGGCCAGCGCGATCATACTGTCCCAGGCTTTAACGGCGCGATAGGAAAGAAACAGGTCGATCACCACCGCCGCTTCCGCATCGGCAATATTCCCCAGTTCTTCTTCTATGGCCCGGACAGCGTCCACGCCTTGCTTGCGCGCTGCAGCCAGACGCTTCTTCATGTCCTCTGAGTAACGCACACGCTCACGGAAGACATCGGTTTTCAGCCGCTGTATGTCCGGAAACCCTTCCACCAGCTGGTGCACGGGACTGTCCGTGGCGGCATCGCGGGCTTCGCGAAGCCGCTCTGTGAGCGCGGCTTGAGCCTGTGTGACTTCGCCCGGTTTACCATCCTTGCCCAACGGGTAGGGCAGGGCGCGCAAGGGTGCAATGTCGAACGGCAGCTGTCCGCTGCCTTCGGCATACAATAAAATAGTGCTGTGCGGTCGCACCGCGTGGCGCAGTCCCAGTTCATAGAACACGTTGGCGTTGGCGGTGGTCAGGTCGCAAACCGCATACTCGCACAGGATCAAGCGCTCGAACATCGGCTTGTGGATGATCCCACCGGCCATCTCTTCATCGGCACGCAGCGGCTCGAGCCCCGCCGCTTCAATGGCCGGTTTGATGAGATCCTGATAGACCGCATCGAAATCGATAAGCGCACCGGCGTTGGTGGGCTTCTGCCCGAAGGGCATCAGGACGAAGCACAGTGGTTGGGTCATTGGTCTACTCCTGTCAAGTTGCTTTTAGTTTCTTGTCCGATGGTGTCGGTATTTCGTCAGCCAGCATAGCTTTGATCTTGTCCCGTGTATCGCTCAAATGCGGTTTTCTCGCAGTGCTTAATTCATATTAGCATCAAGGGATTCAATGGGTCGGTTTGGAATGAAAGTCAACGTTTGGTTAGGATGCAGTCCGCACCCTCGAAACCAAGTCCGTCGAGGAAATTCTCAGGAAGCTCAACCAGCTTTGGCAAAAGGGCTTTTGGAAGAAGTAGTCTACCTCCAGTTGCAGCAAGACATCTTCACTGACTGGGCGGCTAGCTCGGGACTTGTGCTAACATCCCAGGGGCATGCGACTCGAATGAAGTAAGGGACCGCTATGATTCGACAACTGCGCGAACGGCGCGACCGCGCTACCGACCGCCATGATGCCGCGCTGGCGCGTAATCCGAGCCGCGAGGGTGAGGTTTTTACGCAGGAATTGCAGGGGATCGTTAAGGAGTTGCGTCTGGTGGCGGAAACCGCCGATGATCCGTCCTCGGATCCCGTGGAAGTCTCCAAGACCTACCGGTGGCTGGGCGACGCCTATTTCGACCTCGCGCGTGGCATGGACGTCGACATGCTCACGCGTGGCGCACAGGCCTATCAACGCAGCGAAGAGTTACTCACCGATGCGGAAGCGCCGCTGGAGCGGGCCAAGCTCGACTTCAATTATGGCAATACCCTGCGAGGGCTGTCCGAGGGAATGGATATTGGATTGCTCGAAGCGGCCCAGACGCGATACGAGAGTGCTGCACGTGCCTTTCGAACTCACCACCTGCCGGATCTCGCCGCGACCGTCGAGCAACAACTTCGCTCGCTCGATCCGCAACTCCGCCTCGCACGTAAGCAATCCCAACTGAAGCGCGGCTACGGTCGTCTCGAACAAATGCAGGAACGGCTGAAGAGCGCGGATCCGGCGGAGCGAGAGCGGATCGCGCGCGAGCTGCAGACCTTGGGCAAGGTGCCGGGACAGGGAGATCCAGGCGGCGCGCTCGACGAGGCGCTCGATGCGATCCACCAGCAATTTGAGCTCAACCCGGAACGTTTTCCTGGCGGTGACGCTGCCAAAATCGACTCCCTGCAAGATCAGATCCAGTCGCTCGCCGACATGTTGCAGTCTGCCTCGGACGAAACGCCGGCTAGCGGCGGGGAACAAGCCCCGGAACAGGAGGTCATGCAGGCGTTGATGGAGCGGCTCAAGAGCGAGGTCGACTCGGGACGGGTGTCGACTGACCGGGGAACTCAACTCGAGGAAGTTCTCGAGCAGTTCGGTGTCCTGATAGGCGAAGGGGGTGACGACCTCGATTCGTTAGCCGCGAGGACGCACAAGATGAGGGAGTTGACCCGCCGGGTTATGGACGCTGCGATGAAGCCAAGCTGGGGTATGGCCGAGCCGCAGCCCGAGTCGCGTGCGGGCCGACTGCTGCCCATCTTCGCGTCTCTTAAGCGACATCTGCTGGCCGAGAAAGGCCGCAGCATGTTGCCCTCCGAGGAGGCAACCGCTGGAACCGAACTGCTGACGCGCCTGATCAAGCTTGAAACGCGCATGCGCGAAGCGGCAGCCGACGAGGATCGGGTGGCTGCCCTCGAAGGTGAGGTTTGGCGCCTGTCTGTGGATGTGCAGCAGTACGCGCGGCGTTACCACCTCGTACTGGCGCGACCGGACTTCGCGACGGTGCGAACGCATACCGAGGGCAAGAGCCTGTTTCTGTCAGGCAGCGCGGAGTTGCACGAAGTCGCCAGCGTCCTGGCGGAGCGTGACGACCTCACGCTATTCGCCGATGCAGGCCGCGGCGACCGGGCGCAGGGTCGATGGAATCAACTGTGTTCGGCCAGTGTTGGCGTATTCGACGTCGCTGTGCGGGAAGGCGCGGAACGCGCGCAGGTGTGTTACGAGCTCGGGCTGGCGCTCGCGCTCGGTAAGCCCAGTGTGGTGGTTGCGCGACCTAATGAAGCACTCCCTTTCGACGTGAACCTTAAGCCTGTGTACCTATCAGGGGTTGCCGAGACAGACGCCGAAGTCCTCGACCGAGCCATACGTCATGCATTGGGTTCTATCGTCTGGGGGGGGAGACACAGAGCAATAGGCGATGCGCCCAACCAAACACTCGCCTGGCTTCAGCAACGTTTCGGATCGCGCCTGTCTGACGGGACGATCCGCATCGCCCTCGACATGGCCGAACGCAGTCAAGAAGATGCGGTGGCGTTTCGGCGGGCGCTCGAACAACTTTTGGGCATGCTCGGCGCGGATGCACCCGCTATTTTGTTGCCAGCCTGGCCTCCGGTTTATCCACAGCACGATAAAAAACCACGGTGCTTTCACGTGATGCCGTTCAGGCCCGGGTGGTCCAAGCCCAACCGGGATCTGGCCGACGAGGTCTGTCGCCAAAACGGGTGGATTTATTCGCGCGGTGACGAGGCAGAGGCACAGCGCATCATCTACGGCATCTGGAGCGAGATTTGCAGCGCATCGGCAGTGATTGTCGATATCACCGGCCACAATCCAAATGTCGCGCTGGAGCTCGGTTTCGTTCACGCGCTGGGGCGGCCGTATCGCGTGGTCGCCCAAGGCGACGCTGAGAAGCACATGTTCCCGAGTCTTGAGAAGGTGCAAATCCACAATTATGGAAGTGGTCCGAGCTTCTCAGAATTCAGGGACGTCGTGGAGAGCCTGTTGGCAGCTTCACTAGCCAAAGCCGCGGATTGAGGTCTTGGGTGCGGTCAACTTCACACTAAATTTGCCAGGCTACGCGCAGGAAAGATGCCGAGCTTTTATACCATGGATACCGGTTTCCACCGGCACTCATCAGTCACATCGTCAAACTGAAGAGTTGTTCAGCTGCGCATTGGAACGTATTACCTTGAGCCGAAAGATTCGGTCGACGAACACACCCCTTCGCACTCTTTAAATAGTAGAGCGCTGGTGTTTTTTTGCCCGAACTTAATATTTTTTGTCGTTAAGATCCATTCCCAGGCCTGCTGCCACACTTCCAGCTTTGGTGTCCATAGGATCTCCAGAACTCCCTCCACGACCTGAATGGGCCTGAGAGAGTTTGGCAAGTAAACTATACTTCTCCCCCTTGGACATACCGGAGTCGCTTCTAAGAAACTTGATGATAAAATAAATAACCGTTCCCCAGAACAATACAAACCCAATTACTCCAATAACGAACAAAATAAAGTATGTTGTTAGAAAGTCGTCCATCAGTAAATCCTCCTTCCAAGCATGTGTGTAGGAACAACAAAAGACCTTTTGCCAAAAAACAACCGATCCGCCCATGACACGGCTTGTGCATGTGTCATTCGTCCATCACCGTTTTCCGTTGGAATGGTATCGATATGGCGAGACGGTGAAGCATAATTTGCATTCGCCAGCCAAGTGATATTCAGATCCGTGTCGTACACAATCGGATCACCGAGCTTTGGAATTAATGCGGCATCCGCAGACAGGGAAACTACAGTGATTACACACCCGCTCACTGCGTCCAATAGACGTGATTTCATGATTAACCCTCCGCTATATGACTGGAGGACTTCTTGTCTCATTGTGTCGCACTAAAGACTCTGCTTGTTAAATATACACTTATTGAGTTTGGATAGAACTGATCGAAATCAAGTTTTAACTGATTTGTGAGTCTGTTGAAAACCTCACGTTATTTAACGAGTGGCGTACACGGGTCGAGTTTTTTCGTCCCGCCAATTGCAAAGGCGATACATTAAGGATCCTCCGGCAAGCAAAGGCCGCTGGGCATCTCAACCCTGCGCGGCCGGGACTGCATGACAGCAGCAATGCTGGTGCTGGAGCCTGGCCCTGGTAGTCGGATTGTGCTCTATGCAGACGACTTGGCGATCTTGTGCAGGCGAGGCAAGGCCGAGGAGGCCCTACAGCACATGCGTGCGATCATGGGACGGCTAAAGCTCACGGTCGATGTGGAGAAGACGCGCATCTGTGTCTGCTTGGAACGATACTCGACATTTGTATAAGATGAAGTTTCTAACGACAGGGAA
>Ga0316192_10001948_pt1 | contig 15241 bp, 20 predicted proteins | sample MerIslwburrow_MG_FD_204931 | JGI IMG/M metagenome (GOLD analysis project Ga0316192, IMG submission 204931) | Coastal sediment microbial communities from Maine, United States - Merrow Island worm burrow | ecosystem: Environmental > Aquatic > Marine > Coastal > Sediment | place: USA: Maine...
AAAACGCAGCGTCTTGCCCGAATCGAGTTCGATATCGATGTGGTCGTGTATCCCGGCGGGCGCATCCTGATCGACGATGAAAACACTACCGGTCATTCCGAGGTGCAGGATGACCGTGCCAGTGTCTATGTTGATCAGGAGATACTTGGCTCGTCGTTGGACCGAGAGGATTGCCTGGCCTCGCAGCTTGCGCTCGATACCCGCAGCGACAGGCCAGCGAAGGCGACGGTCGCGCACGACGACCTTCGCGATCGTCTTGTCGACAATCCACGGCTCGATGCCGCGGCGGCTGGTTTCAACTTCGGGTAACTCGGGCATGTTCTATTGTGACGCATTTGAGCCGGGCACAAAAAAGCCTGCTCGCAGCAGGCTTTTTTGGGCGGCGATTGCGGCCTGGCGGCCGCTGCGCGCCTACTTGATCTTGGCTTCCTTGTAGACCACGTGCTTACGGATGGTCGGGTCGTACTTCTTCGTCTCCAGCTTTTCAGGATGGAGTTTCTTGTTCTTGGTTGCCGTGTAGTAGTGGCCCGTGCCGGCGCTCGACACCAGCTTGATCTTGTCACGATTGCTTTTTGCCATTGCTGGATCCTCCCGCGACTAAACGTGCGTGCCGTTGGCGCGCAGATCAGCAACGATTTTGTCGATGCCGTGCTTATCGACGATACGAATGCCCTTGTTCGAGATGCGCAGACGAACGAAACGCTTCTCGGATTCGAGCCAGAATCGCTTGTTCTGCAGATTCGGCAGAAAGCGACGACGAGTTCTGTTGTTAGCGTGGGAAACGTTGTTGCCGCTCATCGGGCGTTTCCCAGTCACTTGGCAAACCTTGGACATGACCTTAAGTCTCTGATTTTATTAATGGTTGCCCGCGAGAGGCAGGCAGGGAGCGAGACTTTATACCAGCGACGGCAACGCAATACAAGAGCTTGTTCAGAGCAATCCACGGCTGGCAAGGGATGTGGCCCGGCCATCGCCGATTATAAGGTGGTCGAGGAGCCGAATATCAACGAGTTCAAGGGCCGATTTCAGGCGTTTGGTGATGCGCTCGTCGGCCTGGCTGGGCTCCGCGACGCCGCTTGGATGGTTGTGGGCCAGTATGACGGCAGCCGCATTAACGGCCAGAGCCTCCTTGACGACTTCTCTTGGATAGACGCTGGTTCCGTCGATAGTGCCGCGGAACAGCTCGTCGAAGCACAGCACCCGGTGGCGGTTATCGAGGAACAGGCAGCAGAACACCTCGTGATCGAGATGTCGCATATGCGCCTGCAGGAATGCCTCGGTATCGGCGGGGCTGCAGATTGATTCGCCACACGGCAAGGACTCGGAGAAGTAACGCCGGGCAAGCTCGGGCAGGGCCCGCAAGGCACCGAGTCGCCGCCGACCTATTCCCGGGCAGGCCAGGATGTGCCCCGACTCGGCATTCAAAAGGGAGCGCAGGCTTCCAAAGCGTTCCATGAGTCGTGTCGCAGCGCCGCGGTCGAGCAGCGCGGTCAGTAGCTCGACATCGCTCCTGTCCGTGAGCGTTTCCTCGTCCATGGGGGAATATTGTGGACTCACGGCATATGCATACAAGCAATCAATCTATTGTTAATTGCCGATTTCCCCGTCCACGCGATAAGCTCGCGTCTATGAATATTCTCCTCGGCATCACGGGCGGCATTGCCGCATACAAGGCGCCGGACCTGGTACGGCGTTTGCGCGAGCGTGGCGGTGACGTACAGATCGTCATGACGAGATCCGCCGAAGAGTTCGTAACCGGCACCGCGTTGCAGGCGGTTTCCGGTCGGCCGATTCGGTCAAATCTCTGGGACAAGGAAGCCGAGGCGGCGATGAGCCATATCGAGCTCGCGCGTTGGGCCGACGTTGTGCTGATCGCGCCGGCAACCGCGGAAATCATGGCACGCATTGTCAGCGGCGGGGCGCCGGATCTGCTGACCACGATTTGCCTTGCCACGGAAGCGCCGATTGCCGTGGCGCCGGCCATGAACCACGTGATGTGGAGTAACCCGGCGACACAGGCAAACAGGGGTGTGCTCGAGGAGCGGGGCATTCACATCCTGGGGCCGGACGTCGGATCACAGGCCTGTGGAGAAACAGGTGCGGGTCGCATGCTCGAGCCTGACACGATTGCTGCTGCCGTATTCGATATTGGCACGTGCAAAGGTGAAGGTCTGCTCAATGGCAAGAAGGTCGTTGTGACGGCGGGGCCAACACGCGAGCCGATCGATCCTGTGCGCTACATCACCAACCGCAGCTCCGGCAAGATGGGCTATTCGATAGCGCGCGCCGCTGCCGCCCAGGGAGCGGAGGTGATCCTGATCAGTGGGCCCGTCAATTTACCCGCACCGCCTGGTGTGGAAGTACGCAACGTGATGACGGCGCAGGAAATGTACGATGCCACGCACGACTGCATGGGCGTCGCCGACATCTTTATTGGTGCAGCTGCTGTTGCCGACTACAGGCCGGCCGATCTCAAAGTGCAGAAGATCAAGAAGAATGACGAGTCGATGACAATCGATCTTGTACGCTGCCCGGATATCCTCGCGTCTGTTGCAGCACTCGACGCCGGACCGTTTACGGTCGGCTTCGCTGCTGAAACTGAAAAGGTCGACGAGTATGCGCGTTCGAAACTGGAGAAGAAAAACCTGGACATGATCATTGCGAATCGCGTTGGGGACGACTGCGGCTTCGACAGCGACGACAATGCGGTAAGTGTTTTCTGGAACCAGGGCGAAAAGCGATTTCCAAAAGCGCAGAAGTCGGAGCTCGCGCGCGACCTCATTGAACTCGTCGCGCAACGTTACTATGCTGCTCGCGGCACCGATACACAGCCCCGGCTGACGGTCATCTCGAATATCGACTGAAGGACATAGCTCTTGCGATCCATCGAACTCAAGATCCTCGACCCACGCGTCGGGGACTCTATCCCGTTACCTCACTACGCAACCGACGGCTCCGCCGGGCTTGATATGCGTGCCTGCATCGATGAGCCGCTTACCGTGAATCCGGGCGACACAGTATTGGTTCCGACCGGCCTTGCTATCCACGTAGCGGATCCCGCGCTTGCTGCTGTCTTGTTGCCGCGCTCAGGCCTGGGGCACAAGCACGGTCTCGTGCTGGGCAACCTGACGGGTCTGATCGATTCGGACTACCAGGGTCAGGTATACATTTCCTGCTGGAATCGCAGCAGCAACAGCTATGAAGTGCAGCCCGGTGAACGCATCGCACAAATGGTCTTCGTCCCGGTCGAGCAGGTCGCGTTCACGGTCGTGGAAGAATTTGATGCCAGCGACAGGGGCGCGGGCGGGTTCGGTCACTCAGGGTCTAGCTGAGCTGACTTCGTCGGGATTCCCTTGAGAATCTTGAAGCGCGCGATGTCGCCGTCGAAGCGCTCGACAATCTGCTGTTCATCAGCCTCGTATTTCTTCAGGTTCCGCTCGTGACGAGCGATCGTATCCTTGGTCTTGCGCAGGTCCTGGGCGAGGCCTTCTTCGATCATGGGTGCGTTGGTATCGTCACTGTATGGCTGAAACCGCGACGCCTCATCGCGTAGCGATGACAGCCGGCGTTCGAGATTGCTCAAGTACAACTCTGTGACACGGGACTGGGCCTGGAAAAGTTCCACACGGCGGTCCCGGTGCATGATGATTTCATCGACGGAAAGATAAGTGGCTAGCAGGGCCTGGTCGGCGCGGCGCTGCAGTTCCTGGGCAACGCGCTGCTCTTCCTCTATGCGTTCCTGTTCTTTTTGTTCGGCGGTCTTCTTGCCCTCGAGTTCCTCAACAGCTACGCCGTGATCATTGAGCACTTGTTTCGGGCGCTCGGCATATTCCGCTGGAATGCTGTCCGAGTAGTGGACGTTGCCGTCCTTGTCCTCCCACTTGAAGACCTTCTGTTCGTCCCTGGCAAAAGCCGAGGAGGCCAGAGTGACAAGCGCAATTGTGACGATGAATTTCCGCATAGCTCAAATATGCCAGCAATTAGTGATGAGGACCGGGACTGGTTCTCGTTATCGCAGCTTAAACCGCTTTGCGCACGCTGTAAAATTGACGCGATTGCTAAAGTTTCAATAGCTTACGAAATGACGCCGTATTGTTTGCGGTAGGCCAGAACAGGCTCCAGGTACCGCTCGTATTCGCTTGATTCTTCGAGAATATCGATCAGATCATCGAGCTGGACGATACTAATGACCGGGATTCCCAGAGACTCTTTCAATTCCTGCACGGCCGAATACGGCCCCTGGCCGCGCTCCTGGCGGTCCAGCGAAATGACCAGGCCGGCGATATTCGCGCCGGCAGCCGAGATGATCTGGTAGGCCTCACGGACAGCGGTGCCCGCCGTGATGACATCATCAACGATCAGCACATCACCAGAGAGCGGTGCGCCGACGACGCTGCCTCCTTCGCCGTGCGCCTTGGCCTCTTTCCTGTTGAAGGAATACGGCACATCAATGTCGTGCTGTTCGGCGAGCGATGCTGCTGCGAGTGTGGCGAGCGGGATGCCCTTATAAGCCGGACCAAACAGCATGTCGAAACGGACATCTGACTCGGCGATGGCGGCGGCGTAATAGCGGCCGAGCTTGGCGGCCGCGTAACCGGTGTTGAACAGGCCGGCATTAAAAAAGTAGGGGCTGAGTCGTCCGGACTTGAGTGTGAACTCGCCGAAACGAAGTACACCGAGTTCCAGCGCGAGTTCGATGAATTCTCTCTTGTAGCCACGCATGCGATGGGTCTTCTGTATGATTGCCGCGACGGATCGGAGTATAACACAGGAGATCGCTTTTGTTTCGCGTTATCAGCCTGAATGCCAACGGCATCCGGGCAGCAGCCCGCAAGGGTTTCTTCGAGTGGATGGCAGGGCAAAATGCCGACGTTATCTGTATCCAGGAAACCAAGGCACAGGCACACCAGCTGACGGATCAGATCTTCTTGCCCGAGGGCTATCACTGCTACTACGAAGATGCCGAGAAGAAGGGCTACAGTGGTACCGCGATCTACTCGCGGCACAAACCAAAGAAAGTCATTCATGGTTACGGCGATGCTGAATTCGACGATGAGGGACGCTATCTGGAAGTCCAGCTCGGGGGGATCAGCGTCGTGTCGTTGTACCTGCCATCGGGGTCATCGAAGGAAGAGCGGCAGATCGCCAAATACCGGTGCATGGACTCTTTTTCTGAGCATCTAAAAAAGCTCAAGCGTCGACGTTCTGAGTACATCATCTGCGGCGACTGGAATATCGTTCACAAGGAAGGTGACATAAAAAACTGGAAGCAGAACCAGAAAAATTCTGGTTGCCTGCCCGAAGAGCGTGCCTGGCTGGACAAAGTGTTCGGGGACTATGGCTGGGTTGATGCGTTTCGCGCAATCAAGCAGGAGCCGGAACAGTACACGTGGTGGTCGAATCGAGGTCGTGCCTGGGACAACAACGTCGGGTGGCGTATCGACTATCACGTCGTGACGCCGGGGCTTGGTGAAAAAGTTCGTCGCACGGAGATTTACAGAGATCAGCGCTTCTCTGACCATGCACCCCTGATCATGGATTACGATTGGGTTCATGACGATTGACGTTTCCCAGGATCGCTCGCGTCGGGAGACCCTCAAAGAGGCGATCCTGAACCGGCGCATGCTGATCTGCGTTTTCACGGGATTCACGTCGGGCTTGCCGCTGTATCTCCTGATTCAGCTGGTGCCGGCATGGTTGCGAGCGGAAGGCGTCGGGCTGGCTGAGATCGGCTTCTTCGCGCTAATTGGATTTCCGTACACCTGGAAGTTCCTGTGGTCGCCAGTCATGGATCGCTTCACGTTGCCATTTCTCGGGCACAGGCGTGGCTGGATGCTCGTCACGCAAGTGGCGTTGCTCGCATCGATCGGTGTCATGGGATTCATCAAGCCCGATCTGTCGATTTGGACCGTCGCCTATCTCGCCGCTGCGGTCGCGTTCTTCAGTGCCAGCCAGGATGTCGTGCTGGATGCGTATCGTCGTGAGTTGCTTCCGGACGTCGAGCTTGGCCTGGGTAATGCAATTCATGTACAGACTTATCGATTGGCGGGACTGGTGCCGGGCTCGCTTGCGTTAATCCTGTCCGATCATCTGCCCTGGCATATGGTTTTCATCGTGGTCGCGTTATTCATGTTCGTCGGTATTGTCCTGACGTTGGTCATAGATGAGGCGATTTTGGAGCCAACCCCTCCAAAGACGATGGGTCAGGCCATCGTTGAGCCGTTCCGTGAGTTCATCGATCGAAAGGGTGTTCAGTCCGCAGCCTTGATTCTGTTGTTCTTGTTCCTCTACAAGCTTGGCGACAGCATGGCCACCGCACTGCAGACTCCCTTTTTTATCGATATGGGTTTTAGCCGCACGGAAATTGGCTCTGTCGCGAAGTTCGCAGCCCTCGTAGCGAGCATCTTCGGCGGGCTGTTCGGCGGCATCGTCATGATCAAGCTCGGAATAAACCGGGCCCTGTGGATTTTCGGTGTCGTCCAGGTCGTGAGTATTCTGGGGTTCGCTCTCCTCTCGGTGGTGGGCACCAACCTGTGGATGTTGGGCGTTGCGAATGCGTTCGAGTATCTCGGCGTCGGGCTCGGCACAGCGGCATTCGTCGCTTTTATTGCGCGCACGACCAACCCTGCGTTTGCCGCTACACAATTTGCGTTGTTCACGGCGTTGACTGCGGTTCCGAGAACGCTGGCTAACGCGGTGACGGGTGTCATCGTCGAGCAGGTTGGCTGGACCAGCTTCTTCCTGCTGTGCACGGTACTTGCGGTTCCCGGTATGCTCCTGCTCTTCAAGGTAGCACCGTGGAATGAGGACAGTGTGTGAGCGAGCAGGAGATCGCGGTCGGTCGCCTGGACGAACTCGAGAATCCTGGTTGCCGTGAGTTTGAGATCGGTGACGGCGACTGGCCGTTCCGCGGCTTCGTGGTTCGCAAGGGTGATCAGGTGTTCGCTTATCAGAATTTCTGCGTGCACGTCGGGCATCCACTTAACTGGTCGCCCGACAAATTCCTGACGAAAGACAAGAGCGCGCTGATCTGTGCGTCGCATGGTGCGACGTATGAAATCGAGACCGGCTACTGTTTCACAGGGCCGGGAAATGGCCGTAGCTTGAGAACAGTGGATGTGTCGGTGCGTGACGGCGTCGTCTACGTCACCGGCCCAACGTCCATGTAGGAGGCCGCCCCAGCGGCCGACATATCGCGCGCCGGGGCGCGCTCCTACGGTGGTTCGCGCCCCTACACCTCGTCGAGGAAGGCGAGCGGGTCGTGGTAGCCGCTCGGCATGTCGATGTCTTTCTTGCCGGTGTAGTCGTCGGGATCCATATCCACTGAACCTGACCAATCTTCGGGTGCGCTGACCTCCGTCAGGAGTAGCTCGGGCCAGCGGTCGATATCGAATTCACCAATCGTTCCGTCAAACAGCTGGATCTCGACGGTCATGTCGTCTTCGTCGACCGCAACAACCTCAAACAACGTCCCGTTGGGTCTGCGGAACCACTGGCCAATGATGGGGTATTGAATAGCCATTGCTTGCTGCCTTGTCGTATGTGTGTCCCCTCTTCTATTTATAGACCTTCGGGACAGGAGCGCAAGGACTTTTTCGCTTTTAGGGGTGCTTCTCGATACACCAGTCGCATATGCCGTGTCCTTTCCGCAGGCCACGCCGTTCGAACTTGGTTCGCGGTCGATCGAGAGGCGCGTCGCCGTCATGTTCGCGACGTTCAATGCACGTGAAACGATCCGATTGGGAAATAATTTCGTCGATGTGCTCAGCGTAGTTCGCCCAATCGGTCGCGATATTCAGTGTTCCGCCATCGACCAGCCGATCCGCAACGAGATCGAGAAACGCGGGCTGCACGATGCGCCGCTTATGGTGCCGTTTCTTCGGCCACGGATCGGGAAAATAGAGGTTCAATCGGGAGAGCGATCCGGGCGGCACCTGCCTGGTCAGTACGTCAATCGCATCGTGGGCGATTACTCGCAGATTCTCGAGTCCCGCTTCTTCCGCTTTCAACAGACAGTGGCCAACACCGGGCTCATGGACTTCGATGCCGAGAAAATTCCTGTCCGGGTTCGCGGCCGCCTGCTCAACCAGCGTTTCGCCGTTGCCGAAACCGATTTCGAGCACGACGGGGGCGTGTCTGCCGAAAAGTTCGTCGAAGCGCAAGTGGGTGTCGCGGTAGATCGCACCATACTTGGGCCACAGCTCGTCGAGGGCGCGCTGTTGCGAAGGAGTAATACGGCCCGCGCGTCGCACAAAACTGCGGATTGTTCTCTTTTTTGCTACGGGTTCTTGCATGGGCCGGGGAGGATGATCCATGTGCGGCAAAATCTCAACGTGTTCTGTAAAGGCCTGACCACACAAGAACCTCGAGGACGAAGCGAATCTCAAGGAAACGCTATCGGGCTCGCTTTGTCCGGCCAGCGTCCCTCGATGCCATCGTAGAATTTGCGAATGTTGGCGAGGTCCGCCTCCTGATCTCCCGTCAGTTCGAACTTCGGACCGATGCCGATACGCTTGTTCCCGAAGTCCAGGAAGCCAAGGTACACAGGGACATCCGCGCCTTGCGCGATACGGTAAAAACCAGTTTTCCATCCGCGCATTTTCCTGCGTGTGCCCTCCGGCGCAAGTCCAAAATAGAACGACTCCTTTTCTGCGAACATTGCGATCGCCTTGTTAACAGCCGACCCCGCTTTGCGGCGGTCGAGATCGATACCACCCAGCGCGCGCAGGATATTGCCGAGTGGAAACCAGAACAGCGAGTGCTTGGCAAAGAAATGAATATCCAGTCCAGTAGCAATCTTGTACGTCAGCGCCCAGAAACCATCCCGGTTGGAAGTGTGCGGGGCCGCGATCACTACCGCTTTGGGGTCATCCATAACACCGCCGACCGCTGTCCAGCCGGCGAGCCTGAGAATCAGCCGGGCCAGCCTAGCGAGCACCCGACCTCTCCGTTGCCTGCTCCGCGCCGCGAGGCTTGTTGCGAGTGGCGAGGTGCCAGAGCAGCTGCACCTTGGACAAGGTACCGATGACAAGAACAGCGTGCACGAACCACGAGCTGTCTTGAATGATGATCAGCACGGGCAGCAAGAAGCAGAACAGGGCCATTGCAAAGCGTCCGAACTGGAAGTGTGGAATGGGGGTGTCGGGACCACGAATCCTTGCTGCGACCAGGTACACCTCGATCACTGCCAACAACGGCAGGTAGGGAAACCAGTACTTATCAAAGAACCCTGGAATGAGCATCCATATCCAGACCAGCGTCATGATTGAAAAGACCACGTCTGCCTTGCCATCGAAGTCGTTGTCTTTTTCTGCTGGCGTTGCACGACGCGCAAACATACCGTCAAGCAGGTCTGTCAGCGCCGCAGCAATATAGAGACCGAAGACCCACCAGGCCAGGCCGAACCAGGCGGCTATCGTTATCGGAATCGCGCTCCATATTCTGGCCCAGGTCAGGCCGTCGGCGATTTGTCTTGCTGTTTTCTTATCCATACGACTGGATAAGAGTACCGCAATGGTACGGCAGGCGCGCTTTTTCGGTCACTACGGACTGATAAATCGAGAGTAGGGTCTAGAATTGGTCGAGGGGTCTAATGAATTAGACACGGGAGACCGCTGATGAGAAGACTAATGCTGATTGCTGCTGTAGCGTTACTTGGGACCTCCGGCTGTGGAGATCAGCCTGACTCTTCCTCGAATACAGCGTCGAATCCGGTATCGATAAACGCCCCGCATGCTTACAAAAGTGATCTCGAGAACACGGTGGTGCTCGCCGTACGACGCGGGGCGAGTAAAGACGAACTGCGGCGGCAGATTGGCCTGGTCGCAAACCGTCACGGACTCGACGACTGGGAGTCTGTCGAAGAATCGTTTGTGGCTATCGGTGTCGGCCTGCGAGCAGCTGAAGCAAATGATGAATTAGCCGAGTCCATCGCGACCCTGGTCAGTGGTGGCGACACGGTTCGTCGTCAGCTGGTTCTGGATGCTTACGGCCGCTAGCGCCTCGCCAGTCGTCGTCCACGAGCTCATTGATCACGGTCTCGCTTGCAGAAACTGCGCCCTATGGGCGAGCGATGTAAGCAGCCAGCACGCCTGCGCCCAGCAAGACCCAGCCGAGCCACGGTACGGCTCCAAGCGTCATCACGAGTGCCCCCGTTACAGCGCTCGTTGCAGCGGCGGTCAGCCAGTAGCGCTGGCGGCGTTGCTCTTCCAGCTGCTTGCGAATATCCCTGAGCTCTGGTGACTGCAGGTTGAAGCGAATGCGGCCTTCGGCGGCCTGCGCACCAAGGTGGTTGAGGATGGTGGGCAGTTCACGAAGTGCGTCACGCAACTGCGGCAGGTTTTCGCGCACGTCTTTGAGCATCGCGCGGCCTCCTACCTGCTCGTCCATCCATTGCTTGAGGACTGGATGAGCGGTTTTCCACAGATCCAGCTGCGGGTAAAGCTGGCGGCCGAGGCCTTCGATGTTGAACAGCGTCTTGTGCAGCAGGATCATTTGCGGCTGAATCTCGACGTCGAAGCGTTGCGCGACGCGGAACAGCCGCATCAGGACCTGCGCAAACGAAATTTCGGCCAATGGTTTGTTGAAGATCGGTTCGCACACGGTTCGCACCGCCGATTCGAGCTGATCGACGCGTGTGCCGGGTGGTACCCAGCCCGAGTCGATGTGCAGCTTGGCGATGCGGTAGTAGTCGCGGTCGAAAAAGGCGAGGAAGTTCTCTGCAAGGTAGCGCTGGTCTTCGGGACTAAGCGTGCCGACAATACCGAAGTCGACGGCAGCATACTTGGGCCTCTCCGGATCCGCATGCAGCACGAAGATGTTGCCCGGGTGCATGTCCGCGTGGAAGAAGTTGTGGCGGAACACCTGCGTGAAGAAGATTTCAACGCCGTTCTCGGCAAGCGCCTGGATATTCGTTCCTGCCTCACGCAGCGTATCCATATCACTGATCGGAGTTCCGAAAATGCGTTCCTGGACCATCACTTCCGGTCGGCAATAGTCCCAGTAGATCTCGGGTACGTACAGCATCGCCGAACCCTCGAAGTTGCGTTTCAGCTGCGCCGTGTTGGCCGCTTCACGCATGAGGTCGAGTTCGTCGAGGATCGTGTGTTCGTATTCGTCGACGATTTCGAGCGGCCGCAGGCGCTTGCCGTGTTCCCAGTAGCGGTCGGCCAGGCCTGCGAGCATGCGTAGCACAGCGAGGTCACGCTCGATTTGTTCGAGAACGCCGGGTCGCAGCACTTTGACGATAACTTCGGTGCCCGCCTTGAGTTTCGCGGTGTGCACTTGTGCGATGGAGGCGGCGGCGAGCGGCTCAGTGTCAAAGCGCTCAAAAACAGATTCGACCGGCTCGCCATAGGCGTCGTTGATAATTTTGATGGCCTGCTCTGCCGGAAACGGTGGCACAGCATCCTGCAACTTGGCGAGTTCGTCCGCGATATCCAGCGGCAGCAGGTCGCGCCGTGTAGAAATTGCCTGGCCGAATTTGACGAAAATCGGCCCGAGTTCTTCCAGTGCGAGGCGAATGCGCTCGCCGAGTGGCGCCGAACTGTCGCGACGTCGTGGTGCCAGGTAGAACAGGAAGCGCAGCGGTCGAAACAGGTGCGTCTCTTTGATGATGTCATCCAGCCCGTATTTCACGAGCACTCGCTGGATCGCGAGCATGCGGAAGACTGTGCGCCAGCGAGCCATGTCAGCTGTCGTCCTGCAAGCGCTTGATGCGTGCTTCGAGACGATCGACGTCATCTCGCAACGTATTCACATGGTCGGTAAAGCGATCTACTTCGTAGCGGCTTGGTGCGTCGCGGCCCTCTTCCTGGAGATATTCGCGAATGTTGGCACCCATGGTTGAACGGGCATCGCGGCTCCAGTTGCCAACGCCACGAGCGAATTCGCCGAGCCGGTGCGCAGCCGCATCGCCAACGACGCCGGAGAGCTCTTCCTCGATGTCAGGCTTCGCGTAGGACAGCAGGCGCTGGAAATCGTCGGCGATGTGGGCATCACCTGTCAGTTCCAGGGAACCATCGCGCAAGGCGCTGACGCCGGATTCGCCGGCCATACGAGCCAGCGTCAACAACGAGCCACTGATAACCACGTCAGGTTCCGCATCACATTCGGTCGTAAGCACGAGGCTGTCTTCACTAACGATAAACCAGGTCGCAAGCGCGGTGTTGCGCACACGAATGGCGACCACAGTACCGTCGAGCTTCTCGCACAACTCGCGAGCAGGCGTGGTCGTACGGATATTGCGATTAAGCACACTGGCAACCGGGCGCAATGCGGTTTCAAGCGGATTCATCGGTTCAGATCCGATAGCCGATGTGCAGGGCGACGATGCCGCCGGCGAGGTTGTCGTAGCGGCAGCGCTCGAATCCAGCGTCTTCCATCATCGACTTCAGGGTTTCCTGATCCGGGTGCATGCGAATGGATTCAGCCAGGTACTGGTAGCTGTCGGAATCACCCGCGACGAGCTTGCCGAGCATTGGCAAAACCTTGAATGAATACAGGTCGTAGGCCGGCTTGATGGCCTTACCCGGCTGGGAAAACTCGAGGATCATCACCTTGCCGCCGGGCTTGAGTGTCTTGTACATCGAGCTCAATGCGGCATCCTTGTTCGTGACGTTACGTAGTCCGAACGCCATCGTGATGCAGTTGAATATACCGTCGGCGAACGGCAGGTTCTGTGCATCGACCTGCGCGATAGACACGTTGCCGGCGACGCCTGCATCGACCAGTCGGATGCGCCCCTGCTTGAGCATTGCGGCGTTGATGTCGGCGAGGATCACATGGCCATCCGGGCCCACTTTTTTTGAAAATTCGCGAGCAAGGTCGCCGGTACCGCCCGCCAGGTCGAGGATGACATCACCCGGTCGTGCTGCTGCCTGGCCGATCGTGTGGCGCTTCCACAAGCGGTGCAGGCCGGCCGACATCAGGTCGTTCATGATGTCGTAGCGGCTTGCGACAGAGTCGAATACGTCCCTTACCAGGCCGGCTTTTTCGTCAGCGGATACGGATTGGTAGCCGAAATGCGTAGTGTTGTCGGAGTCCTGCTTGGCCATGTTTATTGTTCTCTTCCGGCAGGCGAGAATACCGGAAATCAGGTACCAGTTACCTTATTTCCATCGAGACTTTACGGCTACCCGTATTTCCCACAGGAATAAAGGTAACTGGACCCTTTTTTCTACAGGATGTATCTACTGAGGTCCTCATCTTTCGACAAATCGGCGAGGTGATCGTCTACGTACGCGGCATCGATTGTCAGCTTGAGGCCGCTCCTGTCTGAAGCCTCGAACGAGACGGTCTCAAGCAGGCGCTCCATGACGGTATGCAGGCGGCGCGCACCGATATTCTCGGTATTCTCATTGACGTGAAAAGCGACCTCGGCGATCCGTCTGACGCCATCTTCTGAAAATTCCAGTGACACTTCCTCCGTGTCGAGCAGCGCACTGTACTGTGTGGTCAGCGACGCGTCCGGCTCTGTGAGGATGCGAACGAAGTCCTCCGTTGTGAGGGACTTGAGCTCAACACGAATCGGCAGACGCCCCTGCAGTTCGGGAATCAGGTCCGACGGTTTGGCCACGTGGAACGCACCAGAGGCAATGAACAGGATGTGGTCGGTTTTGACCATGCCGTACTTGGTGTTGACCGTCGATCCTTCAACCAGGGGCAGCAGGTCGCGCTGCACGCCTTCTCGCGACACGTCCGCGCCCTGGGTCTCCGATTGTCGTGCCACCTTGTCAATCTCGTCGAGGAACACAATGCCATGTTGCTCTACCGACTCGAGCGCCTGCGACTTCAGCTCTTCCTCGTCGACCAGTTTCGCAGCCTCTTCGTCGGTCAGTTGTCTGAGAGCATCTTTGACCTTGAGCTTGCGCGTCTTCGAGCGATTGCCGCCCAGGTTTTGGAACATGCCCTGTAACTGGCTGGTCATCTCCTCCATTCCCGGGGGTGCCATGATTTCGACGCCGACAGGCATTGCCAGAATCTCGATCTCGATTTCCTTGTCGTCGAGTTTGCCCTCGCGCAGCATCTTGCGGAATTTCTGGCGCGTATCGGAATCGGCGGGTGCAGGCTCCGGTTCGTTCGTAAAGCCGACACCACCACGGGCAGGCGGTGGCAGCAGTGCATCGAGGATGCGCTCCTCGGCGGCATCTTCGGCGCGGTATTTGACCTTGGTCATCGCATCTTCGCGAATTAACTTCACAGCCACGTCCATGAGGTCGCGGATGATGCTGTCGACCTCGCGACCGACATAGCCGACCTCGGTGAACTTGGTGGCCTCGACCTTGATGAACGGCGCTTTGGCGAGACGCGCCAGGCGGCGGGAGATCTCGGTCTTGCCGACACCCGTCGGCCCGATCATGAGAATGTTCTTCGGCGTGATCTCGCTGCGCAGGGGCTCGTCGATCTGTACACGGCGCCAGCGATTACGCAAGGCGATCGCAACGGCGCGCTTGGCCTCATCCTGGCCAATGATGTGTTTGTCCAGCTCCTGGACGATCTCGCGGGGGGTCATTTGGGACATGGGTTACAGTTCTTCGACAATGATGTTGTGGTTCGTGTACACGCAGATATCGCCGGCGATGTTAAGCGCCTTCTCGACAATATCGCGAGCCTCTAGGTCTGTGTTGTTCAGCAGGGCGAGGGCGGCGGCTTGTGCATAAGGTCCGCCCGAGCCAATGGCCATAAGATCGTTCTCGGGCTCGATGACGTCGCCATTGCCCGAGATAACGAACGAGCATTCCTTGTCCGCGACAACGAGCAGGGCCTCCAGACGGCGCAGACGCCGGTCCGTACGCCAGTCCTTGGCGAGCTCGATTGCGGCGCGGGTCAGGTTGCCGTACTGCTCAAGCTTTGCCTCGAAAAGCTCGAACAACGTGAAAGCATCAGCTGTGCCGCCCGCGAATCCGGCGATGACCCGTCCTCCGGCCAGCGGCCGCACCTTGCGGGCGTTGCCTTTCATGACCGTGTCGCCAAAACTCACCTGGCCGTCGCCGGCGATGGCGACTTTGCCATTACGGCGGACCGAGACAATGGTCGTCCCTCTGAATTGTTCCATCGTTTATTCCTGTCTGGTTGCCCGGCTTATTATCCCGCTTGTCGGGAAAGGCTGCTCCAGCGAGCCGCTTTTACGTATCGCTTTTCTTGCGGGCGCGTGGATGAGTTTGGTCGTAAATTTGGGCGAGATGCTGGAAATCAAGGTGTGTATACACCTGAGTTGTGGATATGTTGGCGTGGCCGAGCA
>Ga0316192_10001950_pt1 | contig 15237 bp, 12 predicted proteins | sample MerIslwburrow_MG_FD_204931 | JGI IMG/M metagenome (GOLD analysis project Ga0316192, IMG submission 204931) | Coastal sediment microbial communities from Maine, United States - Merrow Island worm burrow | ecosystem: Environmental > Aquatic > Marine > Coastal > Sediment | place: USA: Maine...
CTAAATTCAACGATGCAGGAGAGGACGACAGACAATATTTTACATGGAGGAGTACGGCATGCCCAAGCAGTCAGCCTTCTACGAAGAAGCCATTCCCATTTCCAGAGAACGGCACACGGACCTGGCGGTAAAAGTTGGATCTGACTACCGCTTCGCAAAAAATGTCAACTCGGTGCCGCTCACTGCGGTTGAATTTCGGCGCGCCGCCGCTGAGTATGCCATTGTTTTCCTCGGAGGCGCGGAATCAATCATGCCGGTGGTGGTGTTAAGCGTGGTGCAGTATCAGAACAATTATGTGGACGAAAAAGGCCAATGGACCGCCAAATACGTGCCGGCGTTCGTGCGCCGCTATCCATTCGTGTTTGCCGGCAATGATGACGACGCCGGATTAATCCTGTGCATTGATGAGACCTTCGCCGGATGCAACCTGGAAGGTCGTGGTGAACGGCTGTTCGATGGGGAAGGGGAGCGTACTCAATATCTGGAGAGCGTCCTCAGATTCCAGAAGGACTATCAGGTCAATTTCAACGCTACCCGGGTTTTTTGTCGAAAACTGAAGGACCTTGACATTTTAGAGCCCATGCAGGTAAAGTTTACGACGCCCAAAGGCAAACAGTACATGCTCAGCGGATTTATGGCCATCAATCGTGCAAAGCTCAAGGCATTACCCGATGACAAGCTCTCGGATTTAGCGAGGAGCGACGAGTTAGAGCTTGCCTATCTGCACCTCAACTCGATGCGTAACCTTGAGGCCATGGGGAGAAACATCCAGGAAAAAACTGACAGCACGGAGGCCGGTACCCCCGAGGATACAGCCGTCGCCGATGTTGCTGCCGAATCTACCGGTGCAATCACCCAGAAAGCGAAAGCGGGTGTCAAACAAAAAAATGAGGAAGACACACCCAAAAAGGTGAGAAAGAGGACGGGTTCGGACAAAAAATTGAACGTCTCGGAAGGCATCACATTAGGATAGGGCTATAATTTTATAATAATGAAATGTTCAAATTGGGATGAAGCCCCTAATCAGCGACCACCAGCAGAGGTGGCCCCGGCCCCTTCCAGGGGCCATCCTCATACCCCAGCTCTGCTGGTGGTTGCTGATTTGTCCTTTTTGGATTTATTTTTTGGAATCAGAAGATTCGGAAAATCCTACCTGGGGCAATTCCCGCTGGGTTGCCAGATCCAAGGTGAAATAGTTTAGCTTCGTGCTCGCCGTAGCCTTCAATTGCGCGAATCAAATTGGGAATTAGATTAAAGCGGCGCTTAAGTGCAACATCAATCCTGCTCCAGGATTCTTCAATATTGTTCCGATACTTGATGAACCGGTTATAGGTAGTGATAAACCAGCCAACCGATACGATCAATACAAAAATTACGGGTATTATTACTTCAGGCAAAATCGCTCCTTTTAAATGAAATAGTAAGAATTCCTTAATTCGTTCCACCGCAGGCGGATCAATCGTCATTCCAAACCGCTCCCCCCATCTTAACTCTGCGGATCGTTTCCCCTAAAACCCGCCACCGGTGCGAAAACCGCCGCCCCCAAAACCGCCACCGCTGCCAAAGCCGCCGAAGCCGCCGAACCCACCGCCTCCAGAACCGCCGGAGCCACCGATATCCGGAAAATCCCACTTCTGGGACTCGCCGATCCTGTCCCAGGCGCTGCCCGAGGACCGGCCGCCCCGCAGTATTTCTCCCAGTAATATGCCGATTCCCAGGTTGGTCGGAAAAGAAGAATAACGGGTATCGTAATTGCTGCGCCGGAACTTGCCGCCCAACTTGGTGAGTTCTTCCAATGCCTTGCGATGCTGCTGCCGGTCAGCTTTGAGATCGGAAATGCGCTTGTTTGTTTCTTGCTGTTCCTGCTGCAATTTGTGCAGCCGCATCACGATGGCGTCGTCCTCAGGGCGTGGCGTGGCCTGGGCCTGCCGATAGAGCTCGAGGGTGTCTTCATTCTCGAGTTCAGCAACTAGGACCCCGACGGCTTTTTGAGTGTATTTGTCCTTGCCGGCGGCAAAGTCGGCTTTTTGTTCCAGCAATTCCTGATATTGCTTTTCGTGGGTCTCAATTTCATCATTAACTTGTTGCAGCTGTGCTTCCGCTTTCTCCAGTGCGGTCTGGGAAATGTCCACACCGTCTTCTTCAACCGTTTTCTTTTCCAGGGCCTGCAGTGCCTCTTGCTGATGTCTGGCTTCTTCAGCGGCCCGGTCGGCATGTTCCCTCAAGCGCAGGGGGAGTTCGTTCAGCATGTGGTAATCGGCGCGGGCCTCCCGGTAATCAATCATCCGGGCCACCCAGCCATCCAGCGAACGGATGATAACGTTAGCCCGATAGTCGGGTGTCATATACCGGCGTTGCCACAGGTACATAAAAATCGAATCCTCCTGGTATGGTTCACCCTTGCTGGCCAGGTCGGCCTCCGACTGTGAGGCTTTTTCATCGGCCCGTCGGGTCACCTCTGCCGCCCGAATGGCTTTTTCTTTCTGGAGCTGGTAGCCCTGATTCTGCTCCAGCTTTTTTTTGCTTTCTCCAAGCTGCTGTTGAAGGGTTTCCACGGCCTTGTCACGTAAATTGATCCCGGTCTCGCGCTGCTGTTCAAGCTTTTGCCGGGACTGCTTTATTTGTTCGAGTTTATCGTCAAGTTCAACCAGTGCTTGCTTGTGTTGGTCTAAAAATGTCGGAACGGCATGATGGACCTTGTCCAGCCTGGCCGCCACTTGGCCGGCACTCATCTCGTCGAGTCGGAACTTGGCCAGTTGTCGAAACTGATCGGCTTCCTCGATCCGCAGTTCGTTCAAGCGCACATTCAGATTCTCCATCTCCCGGTCGGCGTTCTCTATCTGAGACTGCGCCTGAAGAACGTGGTCGTTGATTTCCTGTAGTGTGTCTCTGCCGGTGATCATTGTCAAAAACTCCTCACTTGAAGGACTATTTTTTCAGCTGTTTTGATTCTCGTAACGAAAATCTTTAAGCGTCAATATTCAATTCCGGCTTGTCCGGGTTGGGTTTTACCATTTAGCAATCGCGCCGCCGGTGGTCGGTATGAGGTACTGGGGTTTCAGATAGCCGCGCTTTTTTTGGCCGAACACGCTGTTGTTGATAATACCGTCGTCCATTTTGTCACGCTTGATCTGCTCGAAAACAGATGCTTTTACCCGCAGCCCCCACTGTTTGACAGTGTGGGTTTTGCCGTCTTCTTCACTGGTGATGGACGCTGTAAGGCGTTTCCCGTCGGGAGTGACGGCTTCGACGATAACGTAGTAGTTACGAGCATTGGGATTGTTTTGGGGAACTCGCCAAACACCGCTGCGCACTCCCTCCCGGGACACGATCCGAAGTTCGTATTCCTGCACCAGCTGATCGTAGAGCTGTTGAAGCAATGCGTAGCCATTTTGGGCGGCTGCGACATCCCCCCTTCCCAAGGCCGTCATGGCGTCACTGTAAAGCTTTTCGGTCTGACGGCGGGCGTCATTCTGTCGAGATTCGGCCAAGGCCCGGTCGCGCTGATCCTTGAGCTTTTCAGGCAGAATTTTCAACTCATCCAGGGCGGTGGTAGCCTTCTCGGCGTTGTTTAGATGCCCGCTGAGGGCGCCGATCAGCTCCTTGCGTTTGTCCAGACGATTGGTTACGGAATCGGCGATTTTCGCCTCTTGGCTCATGTCGACTTGGGACGTTATCTCGAGTTTTTCAAGCGCCTGAATCTTTTCCTGTGCCGCAGAAATATCCCGTTCGGCCTGGTCGAAAAGTCCCATGGCGGCCGCAGAGGCTTTCTGCGAACCAGCCTCCTTTGCTTTGATCAACGTCTGGTTGAGGCGTGTCATACGCTCTTTGGCCACGCTGATTTGATCCCGCTGCCGGTCGATTCGAAGGTTAATGGCCTGGGCGACTTTCTGCCGGTTTCGTTTTTGCGGCGCGACAACGAAAAACTGGTAAACCAGATAAACCGCCAGGAGCGCCGCAACCAGCACTGCACCTCTTTTGGCCCAGCGTCCGCGATTGACATATAGATGCGCCAGGGTCAACTGAAAGCTCTTTTTGGGAGGGGTGTAGGTGAAGCGCTCCTCGCGCAGGGCTTTTACACCCGAGGCGATAACCTCATCTGAAACTTCAAGACCTTGGTCGGCGTATATTTTACGGACCTTGGCAATCAAGGCCTGGTCGTGATCATCGGTACCGAGTTCGCGGTCGACCAAAGACTGCTGATGCCGGAGCGTGTCCACCACGTCCATGGCCAGCATGACTTCGTTGAGTTCGATCTTTTCTGTATTTTCGGCGTCACTCATTGGTTAACAGCTTTCCGGATTCGGCCAGCTGGACCATCCGCCGTTTTCCGTCCTCCACAGCCTGGCTGATCTCCTGCTCGTTGCGAGTACTCAATTCACGCATTTCCAAGATCAGCGAACGGGATTTTTCCTGAAAATTGATGACCGAGTCCAGCAGCTTTTTGACACTTTCCGCCTTGATGGTGGGTCCATAGCCGGCCTTAAGGGCATCCTCCTGAACCTTGTTGCCCACCTCGGCCAGGGTCTCTAGGCTCTTGTTGACACCTTCTTTCATGGCTTCCAGCGTCTGAGTGCTTTCGTGCAGCCCTTGAAGGCTGGTAAAAGAGGCATTTAATGCCGTAAAAACGGTCTCGTTGGTCCCGAAAAATGAGACCGCCTGGGAGTAGACCCGTTCCTTAACATCGCTGGTCTGCACCAGACGTGCCATAACCACTTCGGTGGTGTTGTAGCTTACCGACAGATTTTCGGCCAAATCCTTGGCGATCTGGTAACGTTTGTCTTCGGCCTGCAAGTCGCGCAGACACTCATCGCGGGTCAGTTCCAGTCTGGCAATGGTTTCACGGTTTTCGCTGGTGTTGGACTCCAGTGCCTTGGTGGCATCTTCCAGACGGGATTTGGCCACTTCAACCTGGGTCTCCGCTTTTTTAAGTACCTGGAAGGCCATCACCTGAGATTCTTTTAGGGCACCTCGAAAGTCGCGGTAGGATTCAAGAATCAGATTCTCACGCTCGATTTGGTCTTTGGTGTCGGCCGACACTTCCAGGTAGGTCTTTTTAATCTTGTTGAAGCGGCTAGGAATGTCCCCGCGGGTGAACTTCATCCAGAAATTCGACAGCCGTTCCAGGGTGTCGAGCTTGCCGTCGTCAAGCTGCTCTACCATATTTTTGGCATCGTCCCGAATGCTGTCAAAAGATTCTGTTATGGTCTCGTAGCGCTCGCCTACATTCATGGATGCGATCTGTTCGCGCACCACTTCGTTAAAAACCGTTGTGTTACTGAGAGTGCGGGCTATAGCGATGGTTTTTTCCTCATCCAGGTCACTGATCTGATTGATCAGCGCAATCACCGGCATTTCGTCCGGCTTCTGGGGCATCAAACCGAGATCTCGCAGGCCGTTTAAGGCCTTGTCAAGATACCGCAATGGGGATGATAATACGTGTTTGGCATTCATGGTTTTGGGTCCCTCCTTTTTATGACTTGGTATAGGCAGCCGTACCACCGGTAAGATAGTATTTTGCTACAGGAATTCTATATCACAAATTAAAGTTTAAAAATCGACATGTTACGATCGCAGTATTCCGTTTTTGCTATAACTTATCAAAATACGTAATCGAGGTTATGAGAACAAGTACTGCGGAAACGATTCAATTTTTTGTAATATTGTATTGTAGCTCCGCCAGCACAGATTAAAAACAAGAAATCGGGTGGGGATGTTAACGCATCATTACTTCTAACCGTGTGGACTAAACAGCCTATATAGTCTAATAGACCAGTAATGTCAATGTCGAAATTCAGCCGAATTAAAGGGGTTATAGGATGAGTTGCGGGTTACGGGCAAAAGGGAAGGGTGCAAGGTAGAAGATTAAAGGCATTGGGTTCAAGGCGCAGGGCATGTGTCGCAATAAGTATTGAATTGATTGATGTGTTCCGAATTCCTACTGCCGACTTCGATCTTCTGTCATCTGAATTCTGTTTTCTGTCATCTTTATTTTAAGGAACTCATTGACGGGAAAAAGTAAACCGAAAAAGTACGGAATCGTTATCAATGCCGCAAAATGTATCGTCTGCAAAACGTGCTTGATTGCTTTTAAGGTTGAGAACAATGTATCGACCAACCATTAGTTACCGTGATTTCATGTTCCAACTTCCAGTTGGTATCTTTAAAATTATTTGGGGAGATCAGCGATTTAAGGGAGCTTTTTTTGGGGAGATATCTTTTGCGGATGGGACGGGCAATGATTCAAAAAAAACAAAAAGGGCATCCCACTCAAATCGAAGAATACCCTTTTTACACTGAATCGAAAGCTAAATCACGGTGACATTTGCAGCCGCAGGACCTTTTTGTCCTTGCTCTATGTCAAAGGAAACTTGGTCGCCTTCATTGAGGGATTTAAAACCGGCCGCGTTGATTGCTGAATGATGAACAAACACATCCGGACCGTCTTCCTGCTCAATGAAACCGAAACCTTTGCGATCACTAAACCACTTAACAGTTCCATTCGTCATGCGAATATCCTCCTTCCATAATATTTTCAAAATCTTAAACTGGAGGATATTACACTGGAAATGAATTGTTCCTTCAGAAAAAAATCGCTCCGCCAAGTGACAGCAGGGCCTTGTTGAATGTTTAGACCATAATCTATCCCTGAATCAAAAGCAAGCTTATTATGATAATTATTTGAAATTAATTATCATTGAATATAATCCTGTATAAAAATATATTTGACTTACAGGGCTTTTATGAGGTAGTCAGGTTTAATTCCACCTAAAGAAAAGTCAGATATCGGTAGTCTTGCCCACGCATGTTCCTGAAAATGTAAAACAATACCGGGTTAAGAGCGGCCGGCAAGATCAGCTCTTTTTTTGTTCCAGGGGCTAACACTATGTTTGAGTTTATTTATCAAACCCTTACAAACTTCGGCTATAACCACCCCATTCATCCAACCCTCACCCATGTGCCCATCGGAATGGTTATGGGGGCCTTTATCTTTGTGCTGGTCGCTGAGATTACTCGCAGGGAAAATTTGGCGCAAACCGCCAGACACTGTTCTGTTCTGGCATTGATTGCCGCCGTACCGACAGCACTTTTGGGGCTTATGGACTGGCAGCATTTCTATGGCGGCTCATTCCTGTTTCCGATCAAGATGAAACTTATTCTGGCCGGTATATTGATTGTTTTTTTGACCCTCGCAGTTATATTTGGATTTTTTGGTGAAACGTTCTCGAAGCTCGTTATTTCACTATACGTGCTTTGTTTGTTCAGTGTGATCGGGCTGGGATATTTTGGGGGTGAGCTTGTTTACGGTACTAAAACCCCTGCTGCCGAGGTAGCGGAAGGCCCGGCAGCCGAAGGTGCCATGGTCTTCCAACAAAACTGCTCCGCCTGCCACCTGACCGACAGCACGGCAGCCAAGATCGGTCCGGGATTGAAGGGTGTTTTCAAGGCTGATAAATTCCCGGTCAGCGGCCTTGCGGTTTCGGAAGACAATTTCCGCAAGCAGCTACAAAAACCTTTGGGAAAAATGCCGCCCTTCGGGCACCTACCGCCAGAGCAGGTGGAGGCCCTGATTGCGTATCTCAAAACACTCTGAAGGGGGTTCTGGGTTCAGGGTTCAAGGTTCAAAGGTTACTTCCGATGAACCCTGAACCGTTCAACCAAGAGAGGAAAAGATATGTATCCTGTATCAACATCAACCACACGGAATTGGATAACTTTATCCCTTGCTGGTTTGATGATTTCATGGACTTCGTTTGTCTCCCAATCATGGGCCCAAACGTTTGTATCCGGCAAGGTCATTACCTCGGACGGTATGGTGGTCTCCAGCGGGGCGGTGGCCCTGGAGAAGGGAGAATTGCACAACAATGCTTTTTTGACCGGGGGTGCCATCGGTTCGGACGGAACCTTTAAAATTCCACTGCTCACTGGTGGCCCCTGGGGGCTGCATGTATACAGTGAAAAGTATATATATTTTCCCTTGCAAATACAGATCACCGAAGGCGCTGATAATGACATTCCCGTGATTTTGCCGGTTGACGGGACGACGGGCGATGATCCCAAGATTTCTAATATTGAGTTTAAGAAAATATCGGACCATGTATTGCAGATCGCAATGCGGGTGGACGACCCCAACAATAACCTGGGGCCTCAGATGCTGGCCATCGATACCAAGCGCTTTAAATCCTACCGCCTGGTGCCAAAGGACGGCGATTTAAAGGATGTGAAAGGCGATTTTCCAATCGGTGAATACGTTTCACCTTTCATCCCCCTTGCACTGGATGGAGAGGACTTAAACGATTGGCTTTTTGTCGTTGCCGATCATCAATGCAGCAATGGTCCCGTTTATAATGGTCTGGGTCAATCGGTTTTCAAGCCGGTCCTGGCACATTCGGAGACATTGAGCTGTGATGTGCCTGGGGTCTGGAAATCCAATTTTGCTAAAGTTTACCAGTTTTCCCAATCCGCACCGGGAGCGTTTACCGGGGAGCAATTCGAAGGTAGTGTGCTCATCGATAAAATGGCCCAGAAGGACGATCGGTTGTCCATTGCCTTTCGCTTTGGGGGCAAGAAGGGCAGCGCTGAACTCAAATTGCTTTGTCAGGAGAATGAGGTTCTTCTCAAGGGTACTTTTAAAAGCTCAGATAGTTCCGGCGACTGGGTTTTTACCAAACTAAAAAATACCAAAGCGGCGTTATCGGGCGAAAAACTCTTTTCGGCAAACTGCGCCGCCTGTCATTTTGCCGATCGTCAAGACAAGAAAGTGGGACCGGGGTTAAAGGGGTTATTCAAACGCGCCAAACTGCCTGACTCCGGTTTACCGGTAACAGATGAGAATGTCAGTGAGCGAATTGTCAATGGTGGGGATAAAATGCCGCCGTTTAAGCATCTCAAAAAAGAGGAGCTTAAGGCAATTCTGGATTACTTGAAAGCACTATAAACCCCAGCGTTGGTTTTATAATGATATCGAGCATTGTAATAGGCCATTAGCTACTCTTCTCCATGTTGTTTATGCAAAATTGGGGTTTATAATGATTGAATTGAAATCGAAATGCATCCGGAAATTAATCCTTCCGGGTGCTTTCTTTTTTTTAGCCTCGATCGCCGTTTCAATCCACTCAATAGCGGCAGAGATTCTCCTCTCGCCGCCCGGTCTAAGGCTCATTAAAGACCCATCTATTGTGATCCCTGCTGATTTCAATTACCCGAACCGGTCGCTTCTGCTTCCGGCCTATCGCAACCCTACAGGAAGGCCGGCCGACGGATGGTCGGCTAAATTTGTTGATACCCGCCGCTTTGCCAGCGACCGCAGTGCCTGGGTTTTTTTTCGAGATTCGGACTTACTACGATCCGTGTCCCGGCGAATCGAAGGGAAGCAAGACGCTTTCCGATTTTGGCCTGTCGGCACCACCATGATCATAGAAATTTACAAGGGGAATGCACCTCAGAAAGAAAATGAAAAATTGATTGAAATTGCTGCGATGTCAAAAGTGAAAACAGAGCGGAGATCATCTTTTAAAGCATTCTTCCCGGCAAACTGGATCTATGCCAGGTTTAATTCGGATGGAAATCCCGTCACGACAGCTGCAACGGTACGCGACTGCCATCAATGTCATAGCATTGCCTTTCATTTGACAGGAGACTTGATCTTCACCCGGTTTCCATAATTTTCAGACGTTGCATTCAGTTTTAAAAAATGGCTGTGAATTTTTAACTGTCGGAGGATTGCATAAAAATTGGACATGGGTCTAATTCAGGAATTATGGGATTGCGGAATTCAGGAATTGATGAAATTTTATCTATTTGATTAATTGATTTTATCCTTTAATTCCTCAATGCCTAAATCTCTCAATTGACAATAATAAAAATAAATATTGTCCTAAAAAAGAGCTATTATTATAGCAAAGAACGGGGTCTGTTATTTCACTTTGGGGAATATATGCCTTTATTTTCATCAGATGCCGATAATATAAGAAGTTATCGGATCCTGCCGTGGCTGTATTTTGCGGGAGCTCTGCTGGTCGTTTTTCTCAACGCTGCTTTTTCGGCCGTCCACAGCCCTCTGGGCCAAGAGATTTCAGCGGGTGAAAGCCCGGGCTTTGCTTGGCTGCGGACCAACATCACCACCTGTATCGGATTTGGCCTGATTTACCTGGTTGTGGTGTCTTGGCTTCAACTACGGCAGATGCGTCAATCATCCTTTGGGGACAGCAGATTGGTGTCATTGTTTCTCTGTCTTCAACTCCTCAGTGTTGCCGCCATTGCACTGCTGCTTTTTTTTCGACAAACAAGTTTGCTGTCTTTGTTTTATGCAGTCCTGTTGATATCGTTTCTTATCCAGGGGGTTATTGCTTTCCGACGTCTTGGTTTCGCCGAGGTCGAACGTCAATCGCTGATTTCAAAACAGCCTGCGCTAAATGCGGGCCTTTTTTTGATGCTGTTGTTTGTTTTTGGCGCCGCCATTTCTCTGCTTGATCCTTCCTGGCATCGAATGGAAGATCAAATCCTGCTGGGCTCGAAATTTGAGTCCCACCTGAGATATGTTTTTCCTGCCTTATTGTCCGGGATTACCACTGCATGGATAGGGATAGGCATGCTGGTTATGGTCAACGGCCTTGGCATATTACTTCATAAATTACATGAGATTAAAGAATTTAAATTTTTAATATCTTTTACAATATTCTTTTCTTTAGTCGCGGCTTATACGGCGTTCCTTTTCCTCACACTGTTTTATGCCATATCCTGGCAGATCCATAATCTGCATTTAACATCAACGGTCTGGCAACTGGTTCTGTTTATAAGTGTGGCCGGCGGAATCTTATTTTCAGGCGTTTATTACAGGATTCTCCTGCATATACCCCAATCTAGGCAAGCCAGTCTGATCGGTATCGTCGCCTTGACCTTTGGTGCCGCCATGCTTTTCCCGCTTACATGGATTCTGACATTGCGGCAAAACACAAAGACATGCTGGATTCTGCTGCTGGTTTCCACTTTTGGCGCATGTGTCGCCATCGGCTATGTGGTGTTGTTTGGTGATCTGTTTAATCCTTGGTTTACGACCTTTTCCTATCTCAAAGGGGCTATATTAAAAATTATATCAGTGATAGCTGCCGGAACGGCCCTATTGTTGATAGAACGGTTTTTTTTACGAAAGTTCGCAGCGCCGTCTAATATTCACCGGCTGGGGGTCGTCCTGGCAATGACTACCGTTCTTGGGTTTTTACCATTTTATGCCCTCGGAAAGTATCCCGAGGTCAAGGCCGTCGTGCTTCAATTCAATGAGCTGACCCGGGTGGATGCAACCTTTGCCAGAGAGTTTGCCGGCGTATTGGGACTCGATAAGTGGATACATATCGGACAACGGCCATCTCAAAACAACAACCCCCATCCGTGGCCCCAACCCTGGGAACTGCGCAAATCCCATCCATCACGATTGCCCGCAGATTTCAATTTGCTAGTCGTTATTGTGGATGCCCTGCGAGGTGATGCTTTTCATTCCGCCGGATACCACCGTAATCTGACCCCTTTTCTGGATCGTTGGGCTGGGGAGGAAGGAATATCTTTTCGGCGGGCTTACAGCCAGGGTGGTGGGTCTTTTGCCGCTTTGCCGTTTTTAGTTGGCGGCAGAAGCCGATTTGAGCTTTACGGACCGGGCTTAGATCAGCAAAATCTATATTTTAAACTCGCGCAGGCTGAAGGAATAGAACATTACATGCTAATGAAGGGATTTAGCCCACGCGACATCTATCCACCGAATTTTCCGGTAACCGAGCTTGCCATTCCGCGGGCTGTCAGCGATCGGCATTCAGCCACGGCCGATGAAGTTTTTGAATCCGCCCGGAATGCTTTCAAGGCACTTCCCGCCGGTGAACGCTTTCTTTGTTTTTTGTATCTGATGGATGTTCACAATGACCTGTATAAGAAAAAAGACGGGATGGATTTTGGTGACCAACCAAAGGATTTATACGACCATAATTTATCCTATATTGACCGGGCCATCAGCCGCTTCGTGGTTTGGCTCAAAAAAGAAGGCATTTATGATCGAACGGTCATTTTGTTTACATCCGATCATGGTGAACAATTCTGGGAACACGGCGCCAGTCTCCACGGGCATACCGTCTACGAAGAAGAAATTCGCATCCCCTTAATCCTTGTCTCTCACGGTATTCGAAAAAGATTTGAAGATGTGCCGTCCATTGCTGCCGATATGGCGCCGACCATCGCCGATTTGGCCGGTTATTCAATCAACCCCCCTTACAATGACCCCCACATGGGTATTTCCCTGGTTCCCCTGATCCTGGGAAATGAGAGACAACCGTATCTCGAAAGGGATGTGGTTGGAAGGGCGTCATTCAAACGGCGCTATTTTCTCTATCGCAATTGGGAATGGAAATTGGTTTATTTTGCCGAACTGGATCTGTTGCAACTGTTTAATGTGATCGAAGATCCACAGGAAAAAATTAATATGATTACGGAAGAACCGGAGTTAGCTGCTGAATTGGAGCGGTTGCTGCTTAATTATCTGGAAAGTGTCGAAGGAAAAACCTATCAATCGACACTTTCCAAACGATAAAAAGCCAGCTATAGACAGACCGAAGGGATTTACTGTCTAAACATGTTCAATTTCAGTGTGCTCAGAAATCTCTGAATTCGTCGTACATAAATCTTCTATTGATAGCTTATGGACATCACCGTTTCCGGTGAGACGCGCAAAGTCTTTTAATTCATTGTTGGTTACTCTTAAAAAATTCTCCAAACGTTTTGCAGCCGTATCGACGTCCAAATGTTTTCGGAGAGCGGGATCATGGGTGGTTATGCCCATGGGGCATTTGCCGGTGTTACAAATTCGATACTGACGGCACCCGATCGCAATTAAGGCCGTAGTACCGATGGCCACGGCGGTTGCTCCCAGAGCGAGCGCTTTTGCAAAATCCGGCGAGATTCGAAGCCCGCCGGTTGCAATCAGGGAAATGTCGGATGCACTGTGAGAATCTAAATACCTCCGGGCCCGATATATGGCAAATATGGTCGGTATGGAGGCCGCCGATTTGACAAATTTGGGTGCGGCGCCAGTGGCCCCGGCTCTTCCATCGATGGTAATAAAATCCGGCTGCGCATATATCGCCACCTCAAGATCTGCTTCGATGTTGCCGGCTGCAAATTTGATCCCAATCGGTTTTCCTCCCGAAACATCTCTGAGCCAGGCCACTTTGTTTTTCAGATCATCTTTGTTGAGGATGTCACTGAAATGCGCCGGACTGATGATATCGCGACCTTCGGCAAATCCTCTGATGTCGGCGATTTCTTTGGTGACCTTTTCGGCCGGTAGGTGTCCACCCATCCCCGGCTTGGCTGACTGACCAAACTTGATTTCGATGGCGTCAGCCCTTTTCAGATTCTCTGGGGTGACGCTATATTCATTGGGTACATACTCGAATATATACTTGTGGGAACTTTCAAAAGATTCCGGCAGAATACCGCCTTCCCCTGAGCACATTGCCGTTTTTACTGCACCACTTCCTTTGGCCAATGCGACTTTGGCTTCTTTGGACAGGGCGCCGAACGACATATGGGTAATGTAAACCGGGGAGTCGATTTCCATTGGGTGGGCAGCGCGGGGACCGATGACCGTTTTCGTGTTGACCGGTTGATCGAGATTTAACGGCACTTTTGAAAGCTGGGCGCCCTTGATCAGAATATCATCCCAGGAAAATGTCGGCTGTCGCGTGCGCATCGGTTCAATGATCGATTGGCCGGTTTCCGACATGATATGGATGTCGGCCATGTAGGCCTCAAATTCATCGAATGTTTTCTCCGGTACACTTGCAGTGCCGGCGACAACGTCGGCGCTACCTTCGGAAAAATCGCTTGTGACGGCATCGCCTGCCATCCGCCAGAGGGATTTCCCGGACTCGCATACATGACACGTCCAATCGCTCGGGAGCCGGTCCCATTCTGTGTCCTCTTTGGTTTCATCAAATTCGGTTTCACATATCGAGCATATATAGATTGCCATGGTGACCCCTTAAAAATCCAGGCTGGCGGGTTCGTAGTATTCTTTCGGGTTTTTGCAGGACGGACATTTTGGCGGCGGTTCGGTCCCTTCGTAGATATAGCCGCATACGCTGCATTTCCACTTGATCGCTTGCTCCCGTTTGAAGACGGCCCCGGCTTCGACCATTTCACTTAGTTTCTTATATCGTGCTCTGTGGTGGGCCTCGATTTTGGCTACCTGCTTGAATGCGATAGCTGCCGCGGTTTCTCCTTCTTCTTCGGCTTCTTTTGCAAAATCGGGATACATCGTCTCTACTTCATAGTCTTCACCGCCAAAAGCCTCTTTTAGATTGGCAGCCGTATCTCCAATGCCGTTTAACAGCTGGAGATGATCCTTGGCATGCTGTTTTTCGTTTTCTGCAGTTTCTTCAAAGATTTTTGCAATGTAATGATACCCCTCTTGTCTGGCGACTTCGGCAAAAAACGTGTACTTGTTTCGCGCCTGGGACTCTCCTGCGAAAGCAGCCTTCAGATTTTCTGTGGTTTTACTCATTTTTGTCTCCTTTCAATCTGGTTTAGGTATGAATGGTTATGGGTGTCAATGATAGTCTTCGTAGCAACCATCTTTGCAAATATCTTTGAGAGCCTCGCGTTTGCAGATTATTTGGAATAGTTTGTGAACTCCTTCAGTGACTTCCAAATAATATTTCATCCTATTTGTCAAGCATTTTTAAGCCGGATCCTATGATTTAATGAACAAATACTTCAGCGGGAGCAGAAACATGTAATATGTGGCCAGGATGGTGCCTCGAACGGTTCCCGTCACTTTGGATTTGCCGATACGCCTGCGGTAATTTATCGGCACGCTTTGCACCCGCAATCCCATACGGGCAGCTTTGACCACCATCTCCACCGGCCATCCATAGGTCATTTGCTCCATTCCCAGATCGAATAAGGTTTGAGATTTGACGGCCCGGAACGATCCGATATCGGTTATATTGACACCGTAAAGCCGTCCCAGTAGTAACACGATAAAGCGGTTTCCCAGACGACCGTGAATGGGCATTGCACCTTTTTCCAGGGTCCCTTTAATGCGGCTGCCGATCACGAGATCTGCCCGGTCGTCTAGTACAGGGGCGGCGACAATTTCCAGCTGTCGCGGATCATCGCTGCGATCACCGTCCAAAAACACAAGAACATCGGCGTCAGCAGCGGCCTTAGCGCCTGCCAGACAGGCAGACCCGT
>Ga0316192_10001951_pt1 | contig 15235 bp, 16 predicted proteins | sample MerIslwburrow_MG_FD_204931 | JGI IMG/M metagenome (GOLD analysis project Ga0316192, IMG submission 204931) | Coastal sediment microbial communities from Maine, United States - Merrow Island worm burrow | ecosystem: Environmental > Aquatic > Marine > Coastal > Sediment | place: USA: Maine...
GCACTATCAAACAGACTGCGGTTGCGCCGCGCACTCTCCTCCAGCGCATTCTGGAAGCGCTTCTTTTCGCTAATATCTTCCATGATATGCATCGAATAGAGATAGTCGCCCCGCCCATCATCGACAACATAACTACGCGACAGATAGACCTCGCCGCTGTCGAGCGTCACCTCCTCGGCCTGACTCTCGCCACTTTTACCATTGATCTGACAACAACCGGCGAGCGGCCCCGCCCGTTTAGGAAATACCTCCCAGTAGGGACGATCGATGACATCCTTAATATTCATGCCAGCTGCACGCGCGTAAGCCTTGTTGGCGCGGATAATCCTGAAGTCTTTATCATGCAGAAAAATGGCATCACGCATTGCGTCCAGCGCCGTTTCCCACTCACGCTGTGACTGCTCAGTTGCGCTAACGCCACTTTGTTTAACTTTCTTCTCCATCACGCGCCCCCTTGCCAGTGATGTCATAACTTCGACACAGATAAACTATGCCAATCCTTGATATGCAAGGACTACTGCGCCGCCTTCTCCCGGGACACATAAATATTTACTGCATGCGGAAGAACCAATGCGGGTGAATTGCAATACTGAATCTTGCAAGTAAACCTGTCGGCATATTGGAAATTAACTTGATGAAGCAGGCACTGCACCAGCGCTGCCTGGAGAAAGACGGGGACTAGCTGTCGAGCTCTTTCAGGCTCTTTTGCGCCATGCGTTCAATGTCGGCCAGACGCATCCCTGCGCGTTCAAGAAAGTCCTGATCATAATCAGCCGGGTTGGCCCAGTAACGGCCCTTGATACTGCAGCGAGTCGCCAACTTGTTCAGCCCCAGATCTTCCAGGGCAAAGGCCAGCTGGGTCCACTTCAGGGACAGGCGTTCTTCCTTATCAATGGATTTTGGCTGCTCTTCCTTCAAGCCGCGCAGGTAGACCGTGGTCTCACGCACTGCCGAGATCACTGCCCGCAGGGCCTTTTTTGACTCCTGTTTGCGCTGTTGCTTGGCCCGACGCAGATTTCCAACCCACTGTTTGACGTGGGTAATAATGCTTAGCAGTTCCTTTGCGCTTAATTCTGCCAAGGGCATAACAACACTAGTCGGGCTTAAATTGAAGTGACGCAGAATTTATACAGTAACGCAGCCCGGTCGGCTGAGGGCCATCTTTGAAGACATGGCCAAGATGGGCATCACAAGTAGAACATCTGGCCTCGACCCGTTGCATGCCATGACTATCATCAACCCGCTCATCAATATTGTTGGCAGCAAGCGGTTGCCAGAAACTGGGCCAGCCACTGCCCGAGTCATATTTCTGCTCAGAGATAAACAACGGCGAGCCACAACAGATGCATTGATAACTGCCCTGCTGTTTCAAGTCGTAATACTCGCCCGAAAAGGCCATCTCGGTGCCATTCTGGCGAGTAACACGGAACTGCTCGGGCGTTAACTGCGCCTGCCACTCGGCATCTGTTTTGGTAATTTTTTTAGTCATAGGTTTGTTGCTCAGGCGGGCATATCCGGAATCATCATGCTTTCAAGTTTGCCGATCACATCCTTGATGAAGAGCTTGCGCTTTTTCATCCGCCGCATCTGCATTGGATCAATAAAGGCCTGCTCTTGCAGCGTGGCAATGGCAATATCAAGATCACGATGCTCAACCTTCAGCGTATGGATCCGGGCTGCAACCTCTTCCATTTCCTCGTCAGTCAAACTTTGAGTCATATCAATCCCTTAAACTACAAAACCCCTAACTGCAACAGCGTTTGAATTTCTTGCCACTGCCACAGGGGCAGAGGGCGTTGCGACCAATCTTTTCGGCCTCTGGTTGTTGATGGATCCGACCATCGACATACTGCCAGCGACCTTGTTCTCTTACAAACCTACTACGCTCATGCAAAGATTGTAAACGATCATTGCCCTTAAATTTAACAATAAACTCGACCCAGCCCTCATCATCCGCCTCACCAGCCTGGCAATCAACAATCTTCAGCCCAAACCAGCTAACACCTTGCTCAAAATCAAGCCGCTCAGGGCGAGTACTTTCATGCCAGCTCTGCAGCAAATAATCACTGCTGTGCCGGACAAAGGCCGTATAACGCGAGCGCATCAATTGTTCAGGCCGCTCAGGTGTTTCACCAGCGTCAATATAACGACCACAGCATTTATCGTAATCATCGCCAGAACCACAAGGGCAAGCCTTTACCTCATCACTCATTACAACAATTCTCCCGCAGAATATCGGCCAGCTGTTGTGTTGCCGGCCCCACCCGTCCCGGCTGGCCAAAGATCATATACAGATAGGCGTGACGACGCTGCCCTTCGCTCATTGGCAGCGGCTTTAATCTACCCTGTTCAATATAACTCTGCACCTGATGCATCGGCACCCAACCAAAACCCAGACCACTCAGCAAGGCCTCCACCGCCTTGTCGATACTGGTCACAGTCCAGCGATGTTCAGAACCCAACCAGCCGGTATTGCGTTTCATATAAAGACCGGAATCGCGAATCACCACCTGTAGCTCACGCCGCAGATCATCATTGCCAAGCTCCCGGCCGAGCTGATGCAGGGCATGACCAGGTTCGGCCACAGCGACAAACTCGACTTCGATTAACTGATCACCAAGATAACCCTGCGGCACCTGATGGCCGATAACCAGGTCTGCCCGACCCTCGACCAGTGCCTCGTCGGCGCCTGACAACACCACCTCATTCAACTGCACACGCGTGCCACGGCTCAGCGGCACAAATTGTTTCAAGGCCTTCATCAAATAACAACTTGGGAAGGCGGCATCCACCACCAGCCGCACCTGCGGTTCCCAGCCTTGCTCCATATTATGAGCCAGGGCCTCCAACTCGACGGCGTCATTAACCAGTTGTCGCGAGCGGTTCAGCAGCACCTCCCCCGCCACTGTCAGCCTGGCCTTGCGTCCCTCAATCTGCAGCAACGGCATACCCAGCTGCTGCTGCAACTTGGCCACGGCATAACTGACCGACGATTGACTGCGGTGCAGATGTTCAGCGGCCTGGGCAAAACCACCGTGATCAATCACCGCCTGCAAGACGCGCCACTGCTCCAATGAAACTCTGGGATTATTCATAGGGCTATTATCTATAAATTCGATAGTTATTAGCAAATATTTGCGCTTTTTTATCTAAACATTTCAACCATAATTACCTACACAAACACTCAACCAGGGAGAAAACATCATGAACAACTTAGAAAAACCAACCACACTCATCGGCCGCATCTTGCTTGGCCACATCTTTGTCCTCGCCGGTTTCAGCAAACTCGGCGCAGGTTATGCCTCCACCCAGGGCTGGATGGAAGCCATAGGCGTACCCGGCATGCTGTTACCCGCCGTTATCCTGCTGGAAATTGCTGGCGGTGCCGCTCTGATCCTGGGCTTTCAGACGCGCCTGGCCGCTACCGCGCTGGCAGGATTCAGCATCATCGCCGCCCTGATCTTCCACACCAACTTTGCTGATCAGATGCAGATGATCATGTTCATGAAGAACTTCGCCATGGCCGGTGGCCTGCTATTTGTCGTCGCCTTTGGTGCCGGCGCCTGGAGCCTGGATGCACGCCGCGCTAACAAGACGCATCGAGTTCACCATTCGGGCCATGCCAGCCTCGGTTAATATCAGGCAAAAGCCTCACCTCGCTTGAGGTGGGGCATCGTTTTTTAAGGAGTAAACAATGGGTTTATTGATCAATGGCGAATGGCACGACCAATGGTATGACACCAGCAAAAGCGCTGGCGCCTTTATCCGCGCTGAAACACAATTTCACAACTGGGTTACCGCCGATGGCTCAGCCGGCCCCAGCGGTAAAGCTGGTTTCAAGGCAGAATCAGGTCGTTATCAGCTCTACGTCTCACTGGCCTGCCCCTGGGCGCACCGGACAGTGATATTTCGCAAGCTAAAAAAATTAGAGCAACACATCGGCGTTACGGTGGTCGACCCAGACATGATGCAACAGGGCTGGGCCTTTACTGGCAATCATGGCAGTGACCTGGATGAGATTAATCATCACGACTTTCTTCACCAGGTTTATAGACAAGCCCAGGCAGATTACAGCGGCCGCGTCACCGTACCCGTGCTGTGGGACAAACAGCAAAACACCATTGTCAGCAACGAGTCGCCTGAGATCATCCGCATGTTCAATAGCGCCTTTAATGGTTTAACCGACGTCACTGATGATTACTACCCTGAACCTTTACGGCCAGAAATCGATGTTATCAACGACTTCATCTATCACAACATCAACAACGGTGTGTACCGCTGCGGCTTTGCCACCAAGCAGCACGCCTATGAACAAGCCTTTGACGACCTGTTTGATGCATTGGACAAATTGGAAACACGGCTAGCACAACAACGCTACCTGGTCGGAGAACAAATCACCGAAGCCGACTGGCGTCTGTTCACCACCCTGATTCGTTTTGATGCCGTCTATGTTGGTCACTTCAAGTGCAATCGCCAACGCATCGACGACTATGACAGCCTCAGCAACTACCTGCGCGAGTTATACCAAGTACCCGGCATAGCAGAAACTGTAAACATGCAACACATCAAACAGCACTACTACTATAGTCACGACACCATCAACCCCAGCCGAATTGTGCCCAAAGGGCCGACACTGGACTTTAAACAACCACACAACCGCAGCAACATCAGCGCAAGGAGATAGCTATGAGCATGTACAAACAAGGCAAGCCCTACCATGTAGACGTAAAAGCCGGAAACACCGTCTATATCTGCCAATGCGGTCAAAGCAAAAATCCGCCCTATTGTGATGGTTCACATGAAAACCACCCACCGGCTGAACCACTGGCACATAAGGCAGAGCAAGACAGCGTGTTATATGTCTGTGGCTGCGGCAGGTCCAGCAACCTGCCATTTTGCGATGGCAGCCATGAAGAACCCTAAGCACATTAATTAGAGACAACAGCAATGATCATCAAACGTAAAGCAGTGGAAACCCACGAAGGTGAAGGCGTGATAGTCAAACGACTAATGCCCATCCCCCAGTTTCGCAACTATGATCCGTTTGTATTGTGGGACGACTTCACCATCAAACCCGGCAACGGTTTTCCCGACCATCCTCATCGTGGCTTTGAGGCCATCACCTATCTGTTCAATGGTTCAATCCGCCACAAAGATAATCTCGGCAACGCCTCAACCGTACATGCAGGTGGTGCACAACGTTTTAGCGCCGGTCGCGGCATTGTGCATTCAGAAATGCCCAACGAAAAAAACCCAACCCGCGGCATACAGCTTTGGATCAACCTGCCACAACGTTTGAAAAACATTAATCCTGCTTACCAACAGGTCAATCATGATGAGTTTCCGATTAATTACATCGAAGGCGGACAGATTAAAACCATTGTCGGAGACGGCTCGCCACTCGAAATAAAAACACCCATGTCATATATGGAACTGCAATTAAACACCGGCGCTGATTATAGTGAAGCCACAACATCAGCCATGCGCGGCCTGGTCTATATGGTCGAAGGTGAAACAGAAATCAATGGTCAGATATATAAGGCTGCCGACAGCGCATTTTTCGAAAATGAAACAGACATCAAAATAATAGCGAATAGTAAAAGTCGCTTGATGATTTGTTATGGCTCACCCCATGGCGAGCCTATTGTTCAACATGGACCATACGTAGACTAACAACCCGGCATTAAGTCCGGAAACAGATCAGCTCAAAAACTCAGCTTTATAGCACTAGCGGTCGTTATTGATAAATGGCGACTGCGTAAAGCGCAATCCCATCACCCTTCAACCTGGGAACCAAATCACTGCTAACCAGGTCTTTTCATAAAGAAGGAGCATGGTGATGTCAAAGCTGTTTGAAGGACTTGAACGTATCGAAGAAGCGCGCGAACACCTCAAGGGCGCGAGCTTTATGTCTGGCCTGTTTATCGGCCGACCTGATTTTGATCTATTGCTGCCAGAACCTGAATCGGCTGAAGAAAAAGCCATCGGTGAGGCATACTGCCGCGAGATAGAAGCATTCCTGATCGAGCATGTCGATCCCGATGAAATAGAACGCAGCGGCATTTCCAGACAAGTGCTCGATGGCCTGCTGGAGGTTGGCGCCTTTGGCATGAAGATTCCAAAGAAATATGGCGGGCTTGGTTTTTCACATAAAAACTATGGCCGCGTCCTGACTCTGATCGCCAGCTGGAGTAATATCCTGTCACTCACCGTTGCCGTACCACAGTCCATCGGCATTGCCATGCCTATCATGCTCTATGGTAATGAAGCACAGAAAAAGAAATATCTGCCACTGGTGGCTCGCAAGGCCATCTCGGCATTTGCTCTGACCGAACCCACTACCGGTTCTGATGCCGCCAACGTGCAAACCGAAGCAGTATTGAGTGCCGATGGAAAACATTTCGTCGTCAATGGTGCCAAACAATGGTGCACCAACAGCCCGATTGCCGATTACATCACCCTGATAGCCCGGGTACCGGTGAAGAAAGAAACCGTTGACGGCAAATCAACATGGCAAGCTGTTGCCGAAGAGAAAGATGTAGAAGAAAAAGTTCATAGTGCCTTCATCCTCGACATGAAGACCCCAGGCGTTGTAGTAACACAACGCTGCCGGTTTGAAGGTTGTCGTGGCATCGAAAACGGTTGCATGACCTACACCGACGTTCATATTCCGGTTGAGAATCTGATTGGTGATCTAGGCAGCGGTCTTAAATACGCCTTGTCCATATTAAACATCGGCCGCGCTGTCAGCGTACCGGCAATCTGCCTGGGCATGGCCAAGCAGGCCTGGCAACCAACTTTAGATCGCGCCAATAGTCGCATCACCTTTGGAAAACCAATTGGCACTCGGCAGACGCAACAGATGCGCATCGGCAAAATGGCCACTGACCTGTTTGCTATGGAGGCGCTGTGTGAACTGGCCTGGCACATGGCCGACCAAAAACATTACGACGTCAGAATTGAAGCCGCCATTACCAAGATCATCTGCTCTGAAAAATCACTGAAGTTTCTCAATGATGCGCAAATCATTTTTGGCGGCATGGGTTATGAAACAGCTGATTCAAAACGCGAACGCGGTGAACCTGCCTTTGGTATGGAACAACTGGTGCGCGACATCACCATGTATAGAATTGGTGAAGGCGCCACCGACATCCTCCGCCCCTTTGTCGCCCGTGAAGGGCTCAACCCCCATCTCGAAAACATCAAAAATACAATTGAGGATGGCATCAGTGTCACTGAGATTATTAAACTGACCAAATTTTATCTGCCCTGGTATTTATCGCAATGGAAGAAGAGCCCCATTCCACAGCGGCCTGAGTTCAACCAACATCATGTGCGTGAAAAACTCGAATACACAGAAAAAATCAGCCGCCAGCTGGCGCGCAAGATTTTTTATGCCATGTTAATGCGCCGTGAAGCCATGCGTGACGATCAGGGTAGACAAGACCGTATCGATATCGTTGGCGAAGAGCTATTCACCATCATCGCTGCCAGCCTATACGCGCAGAACACAAACCAGGACTATGCCTTGCAGCTATCCAATGAAATTTTTCGCAGCAGCAAAAAACTGATTCAACAGACACTGCGAGAGTTAATCTTTAACGACGATGAAAAAAGTCAGGCCGTTGGCAGCATGGCCCTTGAGGGTAAATTCAAGGCCCTCAACAAGGGCATTATCCAGCGCGGCCTGAATGACTATATAGACAAGCCGGGATAACGGACTGATAACCACATGACAAAAATTGTTATCAATAAATTTAGTCATTAACCGGCCGATATTATTATGTGTGCCATTGAAAATATTGGCCAAAGCAACTGTCTTTGGTCAGGCGTAGAAATTAAACCGCCATGCAACCCGTCAACAAACGGAGGATAAAATGGCCAATAGCAAACAAACATCTGTTGCAAGTTTTGAGGTGTTCTACTCCCAGGTGCTTAACCCTCAGGGTGAGCTGGTCGCGCCGCTGCCCTATTTTGCCTGCGACACCGACGAGCTCATCGCCCTGTATAAAAACATGGTCTTAACCCGCAGCTTTGATACCAAGGCCATTGCGCTACAACGCACCGGCAAGATGGGCACCTATGCCTCATCACTGGGACAAGAGGCCGTCGCCGCTGCCATTGGTCACGCCATGAAACCTGAAGACGTGTTGTTACCTGTTTACCGCGAATACGGCGCCATGTTTCAACGTGGCGTCGCCATGCACGAACTGTTTCTTTATTGGGGCGGCGATGAACGCGGCATGTGTTACGCCAATCAACCACAGGATTTTCCCATTGCAGTGCCCATTGCCAGCCAGGTGCCACATGCCGTTGGTATTGCATATGCCATGAAGCTGCGCAAAGAAGCGCGCGTTGCCGTTGTCGTCATCGGTGATGGCGCTACCTCAAAGGGTGACTTCTACGAAGGCATTAATCTCGCTGGCGCCTGGAATCTGCCGGTAGTATTTATCACCATCAATAATTACTGGGCCATCTCGCTACCACGTGAAAAACAAACCGCTGCCGAAACCATCTGCCAAAAAAGTATTGCCGCCGGCATCCCCGGCGAGCAGGTGGATGGCAACGATGTCATCGGTGCGCGTAACCGCATTAGCAAGGCCATAGAAAAGGCCCGCCAGGGTGGTGGTCCAAGTGTCATTGAACCGATCACCTATCGCATGTTCGATCACACCACTGCCGATGACGCCAGCCGTTATCGTGATCCTGAAGAGGTGGAAAAACACAAACAACTCGATCCAATCATGCGCATGCGCAAATATCTTGAATCAATCAATCTCTGGAACGAGCAGGATGAACAACAGCTCAACGATGAATGCAGTGCCAAGATAGAGAGTGAAGTCAAAATCTATCTTGATACCCCACCGCAGCCACCCGAAAGCATGTTCGATCATCTTTATGCCGAGCTGCCCAAGGCCTATAAGGCACAGCGCGATGAACTCCTGAATCAGGAGGACACTAACAATGACTGAGATTACTCTGGTTGAGGCAGTCAATATGGCAATGGCGCGCGCCCTTGCCGACGATGAAAATGTCGTTGTCTTCGGTGAAGACGTCGGCGCCAATGGCGGTGTGTTTCGCGCCACAGAAGGGCTGCAAAAAAAGTTCGGCGACGAACGGGTCATGGATACTCCGCTGGCTGAAACCGCTATTACCGGCATGGCCATCGGCATGGCGGCACAAGGTTTGCGACCCGTGCTGGAGATTCAGTTCATGGGTTTTATCTATTCCGCCGTCGACCAGATCATCAATCACGCCGCTCGTCTGCGTAATCGTACCCGCGGCCGCATTACCGTGCCGATGGTATTGCGGGCACCGTTTGGCGGCGGCATTCATGCACCGGAACATCATTCAGAAAGTACCGAGGCGATGTTTGCCCACATGCCCGGGCTGCGTGTTGTCATTCCCTCTTCACCGGCGCGCGCCTATGGCCTGTTGCTGGCCGCCATTCGCGATCCTGATCCTGTGATCTTTCTCGAACCGAAACGTATTTATCGCATGGTCAAACAAGAGGTGCCGGACGATGGTGAGGCGCTACCGTTGGATGTCTGTTTTCAACTGCGCGATGGTTCGGATGTCACCCTGGTGAGCTGGGGCGCGATGATGCATGAAACCCTGCAGGCCGCAGACCAACTAGCCGAACAGGGCATAAGCTGTGACGTGATTGATGTTGCCACCATCAAACCGCTGGATATGGAGACTATACTTAAATCAGTGGCCAAAACCGGTCGTTGCGTCATTGTTCATGAAGCCGCACGCACCTGTGGTGTCGGCGCAGAGATCGCCGCCAACCTGGCCGAACACGGGCTGATGAATCTGTTTGCACCGGTGCAGCGGGTCACCGGTTACGACACCATCATGCCGTATTTCCGTTTAGAGAATCATTACATGCCCAGCACCGAACGCATTCTTGCCGCGGTCAAAAAGACACTGGAGACATCATGAGCATATTCAAACTGCCCGATCTTGGTGAAGGCCTGCAAGAGGCTGAAATCGTCGAATGGTTTGTCAAAGAAGGTGACGAGGTTACGGTTGATCAGCCACTGCTGGCGGTTGAAACCGCCAAGGCCATCGTCGATGTCCCCAGCCCTGAAAGCGGTGAGATTGCAAAACTGTTTGTCGCAGCCGGTGACATCCCCAAGGTCGGCGATGCGCTGGTCGAATTTACTCTGGATGAAAAACAACCCGCAAAACAGGACAGCGGCACCGTGGTCGGACAGATGGAAACCGATAAAGGCACCGTCATCGAAGCTGCCGCCAAGGTTGGCAAAGGCAGCAAGGGCAGTGGCGGCATCAAGGCCACCCCGGCAGTACGCGCCCTGGCCCATAAACACAGTGTTGACCTGTCCGTCGTTACTCCCACCGGCGCTGATGGTGTCATCACCGCCGCTGATATTGAACGTGCCGCCAAGGCCCTGTCAAACGCCGGACCGCTGGAACCACTACGTGGTGTGCGGCGCGCCATGGCCCACATCATGACCCAGGCCCATGAAGAGGTTGCCGACGTTACCATCGTCGATGATGCCGACATCCACGCCTGGGCCAAAGGCACCGATGCCACCCTGCGCCTGATCCGCGCCATCGGCGTCGCCTGCAAGGTCGAACCCTCACTTAACGCCTGGTATGACAGTCAGGAGATGGGCCGCCGTCTGCTCGATCAGGTTGATGTCTGCGTCGCAGTGGATACCAAAGAAGGCCTGTTTGTACCGGTGCTGCGCGACGTCAGCAACCGCAGCCCGGAAGATTTACGTGCCGGGCTCAACAAGATCAAAGAAGGCATTAAGGATCGCAGCATTCCCCCGGAAGAGATGCGCGGTTACACCATCACCCTGTCCAACTTCGGCACCTTTGGCGGCCGTTATGCCGACCCGATAGTAGTGCCGCCCACCGTCGCCATCCTTGGTGCCGGACGTATGCGTGATGAAGTGGTCGCTGTTGATGGCCAAGTGGTTATCCATCGCATCATGCCGCTGTCACTCACCGTCGATCACCGTGCCGTTACCGGCGGTGAAGCGACCCGTTTTTTGATGGCAGCGATAGAGGATTTGGGGAAGGCAGAGTGAAAAACGATTGCCGCAAGTTAAATATTTTCCACCGCTTCTCCCCCCCCCTCCTGCAAGGAGGGGGAATCAATGCAAAGGCACTGAAGTGAACAGCATCTCACCAGGTCAATGCCTTCGTGACGCCATCGCCGCAGAACAACCCTTGCAGATGGTGGGCGCGATCAACGCTTACTGCGCTCTGCTTGCCGAACACGCCGGTTTCAAGGCGCTATACCTTTCCGGCGCCGGGGTTGCCAATGCCTCCTACGGTCTGCCCGACCTGGGCCTGACCAGCATAGAAAATGTACTCGAAGACATTCATCGCATTTGCGCTGCCAGTGAGCTGCCCTTACTGGTCGATGCCGACACCGGCTTTGGTGACCCGGCAGGCACCTGCGAACGCTTCAGCGCCGCCGGTGCTGCCGGCATGCATATCGAAGATCAGATCGAACAAAAACGTTGTGGCCATCGTCCCAACAAAAAAATTGTCTCTACTGAAGATATGTGCGACCGCATCAGTGCCGCCGCCGCTGCGCGCAACAACACCGACTTTATCATCATGGCCCGCACCGATGCCTTTGCCAGCGAAGGCATGGCTGCCGCCCTGGAACGCATTCAGCGTTATATTGAAGCGGGTGCCGACATGATCTTTCCCGAGGCCCTGACCAAACTCGAGCAGTACCGCCAGATCACAACTAATGTTGCTGTACCTGTACTAGCCAACATCACCGAGTTTGGCCAGACACCATTGTTTACCGTCGATGAACTTGCCAGCGCCAGAGTCGCCATCGCCTTGTACCCACTCACTGCATTTCGAAGCATGAGTGCAGCAGCAGAACAGGCCTATACCAGTCTGCGCCAACAAGGCACGCAAAAATCGCTGCTCGACACAATGCAGACTCGAGAACAGCTTTATCAGCATCTGGATTATTACCGTTTTGAACAGCAAGTCGATGAGGCCCTGGACAATGACGACAAATAATCAACCTAATAATAAAGGCCTGGCTGGTCTGGTCGCCGGACAAACGGCTATCTCAACTGTTGAGTCAACCGGCGCCGGTCTGTTTTATCGTGGTTACGCCATCGAAGAGCTAGCCGAACATGCCTGCTTTGAAGAGGTCGCCTATTTATTGATCTACGGCGAACTACCAAACAACGATGAGCTGAACGAATACAAAACCAAACTACAATCCATGCGGGCGCTGCCCAACGCATTAAAGATTATACTGGAGCAACTACCTGTCACCGCCAATCCTATGGATGTACTGCGCAGCGGCTGCTCTGTACTTGGCACACTGGAAGCGGAAACCAATCACGGCCAGGCGGAAGAAATCAGCAATCGTCTAATCGCCTCGTTTGGCTCGATGTTGCTCTACTGGTATCACTTTCATCAAAGCGGCACACGCATCGAAACACAAACAGATGATGACAGCATCGCCGGACACTTCTTACACCTGCTACAGGGGCAAACCCCTAACGGACTGGAACAACGCGCGGTTGACGTCTCGTTAATCCTGTATGCAGAACACGAATTCAACGCCTCTACTTTTTCCGCCCGCGTCACCACATCAACCCTGTCTGATATCTACTCGGCCATCTGCAGCGCCATCGGCACACTACGCGGCCCCTTGCATGGCGGTGCCAATGAAGCGGCGATGCAATTGATCTCGCGTTTCAAAGATGAAGTCGACGCCGAACGCGGCATTCATGAAATGTTAAGCAACAAAGATTTGATCATGGGTTTTGGTCATCGTGTTTATCGCAACGGCGACCCACGCTCAAACATCATCAAGGCCTGGTCAAAAAAACTGGCCGATCAGCATGACGGTGAAATGTTATTCAATATTTCACAACGCATCGAACAAATCATGCTTAATGAAAAAGGGTTGTTTCCCAATCTCGATTTTTATAGCGCCTCGGCCTATCACTACTGCGGCATTCCCGATAACTTTTTCACTCCGCTGTTTGTGATTGCCCGCACCTGCGGCTGGTCAGCACACATTATTGAACAACGCCGTGACAACCGCCTGATCAGGCCATCGGCAGACTACATCGGCCCGGCGCCACGACCCTACCCAAGCCCGCATAAAAGCAGACAACCATAATGAGTAACAGCAATAATATTCGTCCCGCTGACGACAAACTACTGACTGACATTGCCGACTACGTCAGCGATTACGTCATCAACAGCGACGAGGCCTTTGACACCGCCCGTTATTGCCTGATGGATGCGCTGGGCTGTGGCATTCAGGCCCTCAACAATGACGAGTGTTATAAACACATCGGCCCGGTTGTGCCCGGTGCAAGCTTTAGCAACGGCGTGCCTATTCCCGGCACCAGCCATCGCCTCGAACCGGTGCATGCGGCATTCAACATAGGCTCTTTAGTTCGCTGGCTGGATTACAACGACACCTGGCTGGCAGCCGAATGGGGCCACCCCTCAGACAACCTCGGCGCTATTCTGGCCTGTGCCGACTACGCCAATCGTTTTCTGGATAAAAAATACACCATGCACGATGTGCTTGAGGCGCAGATCAAAGCCTATGAGATTCAGGGTGTATTGGCGCTGGAAAACAGTTTTAACCGTGTCGGGCTTGATCATGTCATTCTGGTGCGCATCGCCTCAACCGCTGTCGCCACAAAATTGCTTGGCGGCAACAAACAACAAATCTGCAACGCCCTCTCCAATGCCTGGATAGATGGCGGCGCCTTGCGAACCTATCGTCACGCACCCAATACCGGCTGGCGCAAATCATGGGCAGCGGGTGATGCCAGTTCACGGGCAGTGCGTCATGCGCTAATGGCAATCAATGATGAGATGGGCTACCCCAGCGCCTTAACTGCCAAACAATGGGGCTTTTATGATGTGCTATTCAAGGGCAAGGCGTTTGATTTGCAACGCGACTATGGCAGTTATGTGATGGAGAATATTCTTTTCAAAGTCGCCTTCCCGGTTGAGTTTCACGCCCAGACTGCGGTGGAATGTGCCCTACAACTGTATCCACAGATCAAAGACAAACTCGACCAAATTGAGCGCATCAACATCAAGACTCAGGACGCGGCAATGCGCATCATCAACAAAAGCGGACCACTACACAATCCCGCTGATCGCGATCACTGTCTGCAATACGCCGTTGCCATTGCGCTGATCTATGGTCAACTGGAAAGTCACCACTACAGTGACGAAATCGCCGCCGACATCAGCATCGATATGCTACGTGAAAAAATGCAGACTGAAGAAGACACACGTTACAGCCAGGACTACCTTGACCCGGACAAACGCTCCATCGCCAATAGTGTCACGCTACATTTCACAGATGGCAGCAACATTAGCGCCGAGGTTGAATATCCGATTGGTCATCGTCGCCGTCGTCAGGACGCCCTGCCCTTGCTGGCAGAAAAACTCAAAAACAACCTAAGCACAAGATTCCCTGATGACAAGGTCAACAGCCTGGGCAAACTGTTGCAGGACAAAGAAAAACTTCAGATTCTACCTGTAACGACTTTCATGAACCTGTGGCAGCATGACGAAATTTGATCCGCTATTTTGAAGTACAAATCAATACACAGGATTTACGAATCACAAATAAAGCTCGTCATTCCGGCACCCAAAGATCGGGCACAAGCGTAGGCCGGAATCCAGGCAAACACAGTAGCTTCGACTCATAGATTCCGGCCTATGCCGGAATGACGACGAAGAAAAAGAGGATGCAACCATGTCGGAAAAAGAATACTTTCAACAGGCCATGCCAGGCGACGTCTGTTTTGGTTGCGGCAGTGACAACAGTGCCGGGCTGCATATTCACAGCTTCTGGGAAGGTGATGAAGGTGTCTGCCGCTGGCAGCCGAATGAGTCCCACCAAGGCTGGCAGGATGTTACCTGCGGCGGCATCATCGCCACCCTGGTTGATTGCCACTGCATGGCTACCGCAATGGCAACTGCCATCCGCAACGAAAACCGTCCACTGACATCCGAACCCCACTACCGCTTTGCCACCGGCTCAATCAACATCAAATATTTAAAACCAACCGACAACAATAAAGAATTGGAGTTACGCGCTCACGTCACCGAAGTTAAGAACGACAAAAAATATACTGTTGATTGCGCTGTCTATGTTGATGGCGAAAAGACCGCCGAAGCGACTGTGGTTGCGTTTCTGGTTTATCGTAGCGACCAGCCCGACAATGAAACG
>Ga0316192_10001953_pt1 | contig 15225 bp, 16 predicted proteins | sample MerIslwburrow_MG_FD_204931 | JGI IMG/M metagenome (GOLD analysis project Ga0316192, IMG submission 204931) | Coastal sediment microbial communities from Maine, United States - Merrow Island worm burrow | ecosystem: Environmental > Aquatic > Marine > Coastal > Sediment | place: USA: Maine...
GGCGCAGGGGGCCGCGTGTCGCCTCCGAGCGGCGGGAGCGAGTGATCAGAGGGGGGCGGGGTCTGCGGCGCAGGGGCAGCCGTAGGGGCCGCCGGGGCTGCGGGTGCAGGGGTGGCCGGGGTGAGCGGGTCGAGGGGGCCAGCGGTGGCCCGGTACTCGGCCTGCATCGCCGGAGCGGCCTCGCGGGTGAACAGCGGAGCGCCGTCGATGATGTCCTGCCGGGTGACGGTCTCGGCGTCCATCTTCGCCAGCTCGGCGTTCACCACGTCGACGCGGGCCTGCCCGTCGTTCGTCCAGTGTCCGTCGTCGGTCGGGTCGAGGCTCGCCAGCGCGGCGGCTAGTGCGTTCGTGAGTTGCATCGGGGCTTCCTTTGGGGTCGTCGGCGCTTAGGGTTGCGGACGACGCCACGCGCCGGTGCAGCTTCGTCCTTGTGTCAGTCAGGCGGACGGGGGGCGAGGTCGTTCATGCTCGCCCCCCTCCGAATCAGTCGTCGCCGACCATCGTGTAGAGCAGCTCGATCTCGCCATTCGCCACGAACGCGATGCCGTCGGCGCTGATGTCGGCATCGTCGACGAGCACGTTCAGGTTCACCTCGAGCGAGCCGTCGGTGTTATCGAACACGGCCTGCGGAGCGCCAGCGCCACGGGTGCGCACGCCCAGCTCGGCCACCGCAGCGGCGAGGGCCGTGCTCGGCACGATGTCGACGTCGCCGCCAGTCAACGTGCCGTCGTCGGCGGGCGTGGTGCCGACAGCGAAGTCGCCCGCCCAGGTGTCGACCAGGCCGGCGTCACCGCCGGGTCCGTCGATCTTCAGGTAGGCGACCGCCGACTGGAAGATGACGTTCCCCTCGGGGAAGTCGCCAGCCACCGCCGTGCCGAAGCCGACGCCGGTCGCGCCGTCGACGGTGATCGCCAACTCATTGACGACGACGATGTGCTTCAGTAGTTGCGCAGGCTTGCGCGTGATGGGCGCGCGCGAAAGCGAACGCTGTAGTCCCTTGGTCATGGTCGTGTCCTCGTGTCGGTTGTGCGGTTGGTTCAGGGGCGCGACCGAAGCCGCGCCCCTACGGGGTTGTCGATCTAGCTCTCGCGCGTGATCAGACGGGCGAACTTGATCTGCTTCCGCTCAGGACGCCGGCGGTCCCACGAGGTCGCGATGTTGAGGTTGTTCGTCGACGCGGCGTTCGACGGGCCACCGTCGGCGGGCGTGCCGATGTAGGCGTGCCCGGTCGGGTGCAGGGTCCACTCGACGCGGGAGTGAAGCACGTCCTGGCCGCCACCGTTGCCGGCGGAAGCGAGGCGAGCGACTTCGGTCGCGTCTTCGCGGGCCATCGTTCCGAGCGCAGCAGCGCCGGAGCCGAACAGCCAGGTCTCGTACACGCCGGCGACGCCAGCGGTGCCGTCACCTCGAACCGACGCGGTGCCGGTCGGCATCCCGTCGTCGACGATCACCTCGCGACCGAGGAACGTCGGGATCGTGACCCTGCCCTCGCTGTCGGGGATGAAGTCGATCAGGTTGTTCTTCTGCATCCGGTTGAACACGACGCTGTGCACCATGACGGCGCTCAGGTCTTCCATCGAGTCGCCCATCGTCAGCGCGGCGTCGAGGAAAGCCTCGGCGCTGAAGTTGGTCACGCCGTCGATGAAGCTCGCGCCCACGATGTCGTTCGAGTAGTCGCCGGCGTCGTTCACGCCGTTGTCCTTCGACACGCCCTGCATCGTCGCGATGAACGCGGCCTGCAGGCGACGGGTCCAGTAGTACGCCACGCGGTTCGCGATCGCACTCAGGGGGTCGGCACCGGCCAGCGCACGCGCGAGGCGAGCACTCGACCAGGACTGGTTCCGCGACAGGCGCACCGCGATCTCGGTGTCGGTCTCGATCTTCTTCGGGACCGAGTCGGTCAGCGTGGTGCCGGCGGGGATGCCGGAGAACACGCCGCCCACGGCTGCGTCGGTCAGGCCGATGATGTCGGCGACGTCGTCGGTCGAGACGTTCTCGTCTTCGTTGTCGAGGTCGCGGAACGACGGCACGTTGAACGTGAGCCCGCCGCCGGCCAGGAGGTTGTCGAGGAAGGGATCACGCGCGAGGACGCCGCTCTGAACGAGCCGGGCCTTCTCCTCGGTGAGCTGCGTGACGTACGGGGTGAAAATCTCGGGGACGACAACGTCCGAGACTTTGGTCAGGGGTCCAGCTGCCATAGCGGCCTCGCTTGGGTTCGATGCTTCGGGGTGGTTTCCCTCGAAGCTCGGCACCATGACCGCGCTCACCTGGGGCAGATCCGCAAGCGTGCCACGCACACCGCTTGGTCCCTCTGCGACGGGAGCCGCAGGTACGCGTCACGCGCCTACGACTCCTGAAAACTGGCACCTGGGGCGGGGGGTGTCAACCCCCCTCCCGGTTTTCCGTCGTCCTACTTCCGAGCCTTGGGCATCTGCCCGCCCACGCTCGTGCCGGCGGATTTCGCCGCAGCGTCGGCCTTTTCGCGCCCGTGGGCCTTCAGGTACTCGCCCTGCTTGGTCATGTTCCAGTTCTCGGCGCTCCAGGGGTTCGGGCCGCCCAGGAAGCCGCCGCTCGGGCCGGAGCCACGCGCGCCGCCGCCCTGCGAGCCGGGCAGCCAGCCGGGGCGCTTGTCCAGCATCTCCATCAGCCAGTCCTTCGGGGTCGCGCCGGCGGTGATCCCGCCCACGCCCTCGCGGGCGATGAACTTCCCATCGTCGGTCTGTTCGAGGTGGCGCTCGGCGTACAGGAACACGTCCTCGTGGTGCTCGGGCAGCACCTTCGCCTCGGTCAGCAGCGGGCGCAGCGTGTCCTCGCGCTTGCGGGTGTTCGCCTTGCCCAGCAGATCGGTGTTCGACACCTGCAACGCCTCGTGGTCGGCCTTGAGCTTCTTCAGCTCGCGCTCGAGCGGGGCGACGCGCGTCTTCACGATGCCCTCGGCGCGCTTCGTCGCCAGCTCGTCGATCTTCGCGTCGTCGAGCTTGTCGCCGGCTGCAGCTTCGAGCTCTTCCATGCGGTCGAGCTTCTTCGTCACCTCGGCGGCGTCCATGCCGTCCCACACCTTGAACGTGTCCTTCGTCGCCTTGTGCTCGGCGCGCTCCTTCTCGAGCGCGGTCGTCACGCGTGCGACGTCGGCGGTGGTCTTCACGCCGGCGATGCCGGTGCACTCCCACTTGTCGCCCTTCTGCGTGTAGAGGTCGCGGTACTGCTCGGGCACTTCGTCGATCGTGTCGTGGATATCTTTCAGCTGCGTCATCGGGGCTTCCTTTGGAATCGGGTAGGGGGTTGCCGGCGGGTGCCGGCTAGAAGTTCGCAGGGTCGAGCCCTGCGGAGCGGAACGCGTCCGCGTGGAACTTCGACAAGTCGCGCAGGGGAATCTCCGCGCCGGTCTTGTCGACGAACTTGTCGAGCGTCAGGCCGCCCGAGCGGAACAGCTTCCCGCGCGTCGGCCCCAGGATGTCGTTCTGGAAGGCCGCGCTCTGCCGGCTCAGGAACTGGCCGTACGTGGTCTTCGCCGGCACGGTGCCGGTCAGCTCGCGCATCCGACCGCGCGCCCACTCGTCGAACTTGCCCTTGTGGCCCAGCGGTAGGTTGCCGCGCTTGCTGCCGGGGATCTTGCCGAGGCCGTTCTGCTCGGCGTACTCGCGGACAAGGCCCTGCTGCGTGAAGTTGCGCACGGGTCGCTCGCCGATCACCTCGCCGTCGACAGCGAACGAGAACAGCGACCGCTCGCCAGGGTGCAGCGGCAGCACGGGCGTCGGCTGTCCCTTCACCTGCGGGGGTGCCGTGGCGAGGCCGGTCTCGGTGTCGTGCAGCGAGCCGTCCCACTTGCGGCAGACCGGGGTCGTCCTCGAGTCGAGCGTCGCGATGAACACCTGCAGCGGGGCCAGGTCGGCGTTCGCCTCGGCGAACTCGCGGCGAGCTGCAGCGCCGACGCCGTTCACCGCCGTGCGCGCGATCGTCGCGGCGTTGCGCCTGGTGATCTCGGTCACGCCGTTCGTGCCGCGCAAGCCCACGCTGCCCACGATGCGTCGACCGATCTCGGGGATGCTCTCGCCCTGCGTCATGCCGATGCGCACCGACTGCTCGATGCGCCGGATGTCCGCCGCCTTCACGCGCGCCAGCATCTGCTTCAGCGTCTCGCCGTCGAACGCGTTCTTCGCCACGATCGCGCGCAGCCGTGCAGGGTCGGGCAGGTTCAGGCCCAGCTCGACCGGGAAGATCCCTTCCATCAGCTGCGCCTGAAACGCGGGCTCGGCGATCGCCAGCGCGCGCATCTCCTCGAACATGAGCTGGTTCACCTTCGACCACGCGCCGGTGCGGGTCTCGCGCAAACCGCGCAGCAGCGCGTCCATGCGCTGCAGGTTCGCCGGCGTGATCTCGCCCGCCACGTTGCGCCGCAGCCTGTTCGCGATCTGCGCGCGCATGTCGGCCTCGGTCGCGTCGAGCAGCTTCCAGACGCGGTTCCGCACACCAGCATCGAACCGCAGGAGCCCGATCTGGTGCCGGATCATCGCGTCCAGCAGTTCCTCGTTCCACGTGTCGGCCATGACCTACGCCTCGGCGTCGTCCTCGTCGTCGTCTTCCTCGTCGTCGCCGGCGTCGATCGGGTTCCCGTCCTCGTCCATCTCCTCGTCGTCTTCGGGTCCGTCCTCGTCGTCGGTGCCGGCAGGCTGCAGCACCTCGATGCCGTCCTCTTCCTCGATCGCCTCCAGCTCTTCCTCCCACGTGCGCTCGGTCACGTTGCGGTCTTGCATCAGGTCGTGGATCGTCTGCAGCGAGATCGGTGCGCCCATCGTCTTCGCGCCCATCAGCTGCGCCAGCTCTTGCCCGGCCATGCGGTCGTCGACGAAATCGGTGTTCGGGATCACGACCACCTCGTCGGGGTTCGCGCCCACCCACTCGGCGGCCATGCGTAGCAGCTCCTGCAGCGCGAACGCTCCAGCCAGCGCGACGCTGTTCAGGGTCGCCGTGCGTGCAGCGACGCGCACCTTCAGCGCCTCGCCCGACTCACGGCTGCGCGACGTCTCGTCGATCATCTCGCCCGCCTTCTTGCCGGCGCGCGTGTGATCGTTCTCGATCGCGCTGCGCATCTCGACCAGGCCCTGCGAGTCGACGCCGATGAACTTCGCATCGCCGCCGATCGGTAGGTCGATCGACGCGCCTGCACCGACGCGGTGCTCGGGTGCGTTCTCGGTCGTCTGCCCGATCACCACGAGCGTGTCCTGCCCTTGCATGAACAGCGCCTGCCGGTAGTCGGCCTCGCCCCGGTAGATCGTCAGCGCCAGGTTCGACAGGCCCAGCATCGGCGGCTCTTCGGGATCGGTCACGACGTCCTTCGCGTTCACGAACACGAACGGGATGCGCGGCATCGTCTTGCCCGCGATCATCGGCGTCACCAGGTTCTCCTCGCTGAAGTCGAGCCCGGTCGTCACGAGCTCGCTGTCGACGCTGCCCTGCTCGCTGAACACGCCGACGCGGTACACGCCCTCGCCCTGCGGCTCGTTCACGTCGGGGTCGCCCAGGATCAGCACGCGGTACTTGTTCACGAACTCCCACTCGAAGTCGCCGGCCTGCCGCTCGAACTCGCTCTCGTTCAGGCTGACGAAGTTCAGCGACTCCAGCTCGACGCCGGTGCGCGTGCCCTCGTCCCAGTTGCACACGTCCTCGGCGCGGTACAGCGCGACGAACGGCAGCTTCGCCTCCTTGCCGGGCGGCACCTCGAGCAGCATCCCGAGCCGGCCCGTGATCAACTGCTCTTCGTTGATCCGCCGCAGCAGCATGTCCAGGCTCTCGTTCTTCAGCGTCGCCTTCTCGCGCAGGGGCTCGAGCGCGGCGGGCAGCTCGATCACCGGCGGGCGGTGGTGCATCACGCCCAGCATCGACTCGACGGCGGCCCGCACGATGTCGGGGAACACGCTCCGCTTCCGATAGGCGTCGTACGTCTTGAAGCCCTTCGACTCGGTGTTCGAGATCCCGTCGGCGATCATGCCGGAGGTCGCCGGCAGGTACGCGACGCCGCGCGCCTTGATCACGCGCTGCCCCCGGTAGGTGTCGCGCATCTGCGACCAGTCTTCGACGAACTCCCCGTACAGGGGGTGCTTGGCATCTACGCCCATTGGGAACTCCTGCGGGTGGGGGTGTCGGTCTTCACCCGCTGGACCCTAGCGGTTTGGGCTGTCGTATGCTAGGGGACTTTCAATAGCCGCCAGAGGTCTTCCCGTGCCGTACACCGGCACCGACGTGCCTCACCCGGTAGCGGGTCTCGTCGCCGGCGTGGTCCTCGGCGTCCGTGTCGACGTCGTCCATATCCCGCTCGTCGCGGGGCAATGCGAGCACGGTGCGGATCCAGTTCGGGCACTCCTCGGCCACCACGAACAGGCCCGGCGTCTCGCGCGGCAGGCCCTTCTTCGGCTGCGCGGCCTTGATCATCTTCCGCATCAGCTCCCACCCGTTCTTCCTCGAGCCCGGCGACTTGTCGCTCGGCACCCAGGCGACGCCGGGGTACACGCGGCCCTCGATGCGGACAGGCTGCTGGAAGTCGGTCGCAATGCAGTTCCCGTTCTCCACCTTGAAGATCGACGCGTCGGCGACGCCCGGCTGCACGCGACACTCGACCGTGTTCCGCCACCCCCACATGATCTCGCGCTCGACGATGCCCTCGGCGATCTCGGTCGCCAGCATCCGCAGGCCCTCGTTCGCGCGCCCCGTCGAGCCGTACCATTCCTTGACCCTGATCAAGTCGCCGCGCACGGTCGAGTAGCACTGGCCGTCGGGCATGACCAGGTCGCTGCCGTCGCTCTGCGCCCACCACCCGACCGAGAACGGTTTCGAGCTCCCCCAGTCGAACGAGCGGTCGATGCGCCACGTCGGCGGCACCACGAAGCGCGGCAGGCTGTTGCGCTCCTGCAGCCACACGTCGCTGAACATCCCGCCGGCGATCAGGTTCCACGAGCCGTCGAGCCACGCGTCGGCCATCGCGCTGTTCTGCGCCGCCGCTCCGATGTTCGCTTTGTAGTTCGGATCGCTCTCGAGCAGGATCTTGTTCTCGTCGATGTGCCCGTGGATCGCGACGCGCACCGGCTCGAGGTTGCCCTTCTCGTCCTTGCTGTTCGCGACCACGATCGTCGACCACCAGGCACCGTGCAGGCGGTAGCGTTCCTTCACCCAGTTGTGCCCGACGCCGTACGGGTTCGTCGTGCCCCGGATCATGCGCGGCGCTTCAGGCGGCAGGCTCGACGAGCGGTTGCAGCTGAACATCATCTTGAAGCACCCATCGTCGGCCCAGTTCGTCAGCTCCTCCCAGCCGATCCACGGGTACTCGTGGCCGTGATACTTCCAGTAGTCGTCGTGCCGCTTCATGTGCCGGAAGAACAGCACCTCGCCCGTCGGCCACTCCCACCGCATCCCGCCACGGTTGAACGTCGCCTCGGGGAACAGCTGCCTGAACCACCGCTCGGACTTCGCGACCACGTCGGCGAGCTGCGGGTACGTCTCGCGGAACAGGATCCCGCGCCACGCCGCGCCCCACCCTCGGCCCACGTACTGCACGAAGCTCATCAGCAGCGCGTCGGTCTTGCCGGGTCCGCGCGTGCCGTGGTACAGACACTCGGGCAGGGGGCACGACAGGAACGCCTCCTGGCTGCCCTTCTGCGGTGCCCACGTGACCAGCTTCCCGTCGACGTACCGCTCGACCGGCGGCCCCTCTGCGGCGGCGACGCGTGCAGCGGCGAGGGCTTCCTCGAACGCCTTCTCGTCGTCGACCTCGACCTCGACAGGCGGGGCCATCAGTGCACCGACGGCGCGTCGCTCTGCGGGGGTCGTGTCCATGCGCGCGGGCTACAGCTCCCCGTTGGTCATGCCGACCGCCTGCCCGTCGACCGTCACCAGGTACGTGTCCCACTCGATGCGCTCGTCGTACGTGTAGTGCTTCACGTCGACGCGCTCGCCGGTCACGTCGGCGTCGACGCCCTGCAGGATCGCCAGCAGCTCGGCCATCGACTCGCACGGCACGACCGTCGCCATCGACTCGTCGAGGCTGCCACGGTGCCATCGGAACAGCGAGCCCGCGCCGTCCTCGACGTGGTTCGGGTTCGGGGGTGCGGCCTCGGCCTCGGGGTGCGCCGGCTTCGGGCCGAGCTGCGGCACAGGCTGGTCCTCGCCCACGCGCCCGTCCTGCAGCGTGCACTCCGCGATCGCCTTGCCCGGTTGCGAGCCGGCCAGCATTCCCCACGTCTGCCGGATCGCCGCCTCGGCCTCCAGCGCGTTCGCTCCCTTCGTCGTGCCGTTGTTCAGCAGCACCGACCCGTCCTCGAGCTTGAACGTGAAGAACCGCAGGCCGCCCTCGCCCACGAAGTCGGCCACCTCGTCGTCGACGTCCTTCGGGTCCTTGCCTCCCCAGTTCGGCGGGGTCGTCGGCGGGTTGATCTCCTCGGCGGTGGGCGAGGGGCCGTTCGTCGCAAGGGTCGCCGGCGGCTCGTCGGGGATCACCGGCACCGTCACGCACGGCTCGGGTGCGTGGTACGGCGGCTCGACGTCGACCAGGTGCAGGCCGCCCTCGACCACGCCACCCGTCGCCCACTCGAGCGTCGCCAGGATCGACAGCGACTTGCCGCCCGTGTGCTCCATCTCGACCAGGTGCTCGACCGTCAGCTCGACCCACTGGTCGCCCTGCCATACAGCGACGCGCCTCATGCCTTGCTCCCCGCGTCCTTGCACGCGTCGTTCCGCTTCGCCTTCATCACCTCGGCCTTCGTGCGCTCGACGAACTCGTGCAGCTCGGTCAGGTACGCGGTCAGCTGCTCGCCGTCCTTCGGGTCGACGCCCTCGACGAACAGGCGCTTGCCCTGCAGCCTGCAGCCGAGCACCGTCACCGGAGGCGCGAGGCCGAGGATCACGAAGCCCTCGGTGATCGGGTACGGGTTCTCGTCGTCGCCCGTGTTCACGTCGTCGGAGCGCAGCAGGTACGCGATCTGCCGGAGGCACCGCTGCCCGGTGTAGCCGGCAGGCGTGCCCGCCATGATGTTCGCGGGGCACCACTCGCGGAGCTTCAGCCAGTCGCCCTCGGCGAACTGGCGGTCGTCCTTGCGTAGCTCGAAGAGCTTCGAGCCCTCCTGCAACGGCCCGAAGAACTCGGGCCACACCTTCAAGTCGTGGGTCGTCATGCGGTCCAGTCTGCCGCACCGGCGACGAAAAGCCAACTACCTACCGGGCCAGCTCGCGCTTCAGGTGCTCCACCGTGCGGCGGATGTCGTCCAGCTCGGCCAGGGCCTCGGCGTACTGTTGGGTCAGCTCGGCCATCTCGAGCAGGTGCGCGCTCTTCGCTTGGCCGGCACCTCGGGCGAGTAGCTGGATCGACGCGTTCGCGCCGGCGAGTAGCTGCTGCGCCATGTGCAGCTCGACGCGCAGCCCGTGGTTCGCGGTCTCCGCGTTGTCCTTGTCGCGCGTTGACGTGGCGAGCTCGTCGCGCAGCGCATCGTCGAGCCGCGCCTCGATCGCCGGGCGCATCGCTGCGATCAGGTCGGGCGGCGCGGGGTTGCCTTCGCCGTACGCCATGAACTTCGCCTCGGCGGTGCGCTCGCGCTCGAACGCCGTGCCCAGCGCGCGCATCATCGCCTCGGTGCACTCGTCGCACTTCCACGGCGGGAGCTGCGAGCCGTTCGGCGGGCAGTTCGTGCAGGTGCAGCCCTTCATCCACTCGTCGAACACTTCGCGCGGTGTCATCCTTCGCCCTCGCTCTTCTTGCCCGGCTCGGTCTTGTCCGCGTTCGCCTCGTGTGCAGCGCGCACCCAGTCTTCGGGGCTCATGCCCGCCGGCGCGATCAGCACGCCCGACTTCACGTCGACCTCGACGTGCTGCGTCTCGCGCCAGCCCATGCGCGACTTCGCCCAGAAGATCCCGGCGGTCGTCGAGCGCGCGACGCCGCCCGTGCCCGTCGCCTGCTGGTACAGCGACTCGGCCACCTTGCTGTTCGCCTTCACCGGCCCCTCGCGCAGCTCGGGCTCGAAGTGTCGGCGCAGCGTCTTCTCGTCGACCGGCGCGTTCGTCGCGGGGTTCACGACCATGATCGCGATCTCGTCGTGCCGCATCCCGAGGCCGGCCAGCGACTGCACGCGCGCCCTGTCCTCGAGCGTCGGCTCGAAGCCGGTCGCCGCGCCACCGACAGCCGGTTCGCTTTTCAGCACGCCCTCGCGAGCCAGCTTTCGCCTTGCGTCTTCCTTGGCCCGCTTGACGTGCGCACGTCGCTCGCGCTGCCTGGCGTTCTTCGCCAGTCGCTTCGCTTCGCGCTCTTCGTCGGTCATCCTCGGGCGGCCCATTGGGATATCCTGGGCGCTCGCCGGCGTCGGCGCAAGGGTCGAGCCGGGAACGCGTGCCCGTGGGGGGTGGGGGTGGGGGGTGTCGATCGTGGGGCCGGGGGTGGGCCTGGTTCGTCCCGTGTGCCCTCCTGGCCCGATCTGCGGGTGATCAGAGGGGGGAGCGGCTGCGGGCCGTAGGGCGCAGGAGGGGCGGCGGGGGGGTCGTGCCCGTGGGGCCGCCTGGGAAGCCCGTAGGCGCGTCGGCCAGGGCCTGCGGGTGATCAGACGGAAACGGCCCCCGCCGTCCAGGGTGCAGGACGTGGGGGCCGGAGGGCGGCGCGTGGTGCGGTGCAGCGGGTGGGGGACGGCGGGCGGGATCTCGCAACCCGCCCGCCCCGCGTCGTGCTCGCCCTGCTCTAGCGGGTGGGGAACACCCAGGGCTCGTCGGCGTAGTACGCGACCAGCTCGGCCACGCGCGCCGGCGGCAGCTCGTCGGCGAGCCGGTCGGGGTTCAGGTACGCGATCACGGTCTCGGTCGTGCCGTGCCCCGGCCAGTCGCGCCAGTCGTTCGCCTCGTGCCGCTCGACCAGCCACTCGGCCTCGTGCGGTGCGAGCATGACCGGGAACCGTTCGAGCCACGACTGCACGGCCTGCAGCGTTCGCGTGTCGGCCTCGGCCACTTCAGGCAACAGCGCGAAGTGTCCGTACGGGGTCGACGGGTCGAGCGCGGCGCGGGCGAGCTCGCGCTCGAGGTGTTCGACGCGAGCCTGCAGCACGTTCGCCACAGCCTCGGCCTGCTCCATGCGCTGCAGCATCGCGGGGTGGCTGTCGCTCGCGATCAGCGCGGCGTACCGCTCCTGCTCTGCGAGAGCCGAGGCGATCGCGTCGACCAGGTCCGACTCGTCGACGCGGGGCACGGGTGTACGGTCAGACGAGACGCCGGCGGGTTCCAGCCGCACAGCGACCGGGTGCGCCTGCGTCTCGTCGTTCGTTGTCGTCGGCGCAGCAACCTGCAGGGGTCGCGTCGCGCCGTTCTCGGTCGGCTGCTCGTTCGTGCCGAACACGGCAAAGCTGCCGAGGCCCAGGGCGTACGCGCCGACCGCTGTCAGGATGATGCGCTTCATGGGATCAGCCTCCGTAGGTGATCGAGCCGCCGGGCGGCACGGTGATGTTCACGCCGCCGGCGTTCACGGTGATGTTCCCGCCCCCGCCACCTGCGGGGTTCGTGTTCGTCACGCTGCCGGTCGCGCTCGAGCCGCCGGTGATCACGACGGTGCCGCCGGTGCCGGAGATCGTGCAGTTCGACCCGTTCGTCGTGTTCACGGTGTCGTTGCTGTCGAGCCCTTCGATCGTGCCCTCGGCGTTGTTGTCCATGTCGACGGTCGTCGCCGAGCTGCCGCTACCGCTCTTCGGGTCCACCTTGAAGTCGTCGCCGTCGGTTCCGGTGTTGCACACCTTCACGCCGTCGCCGTTCGTGTGGCACTCGCCGTCTTCGACCTTCTCGTGGGCGAACATACCCTCGGCGTCTCGCACCTCACCCTTCTGCGGGACGGTGCCGGCGGATGCCGTGGACTGTTGGGCGAGTGCGAAGCTCGAGCAGGCGAGCAGTAGCAGGGCGGGGATCATGTAGTTCTTCAAGGTTCGTTCCGTTGCAGAGGATTGCAGGCGGGTGCGCGAAGTGCGCGTTCGCCGATTTCCCAAGTGGAGCAGCTGCCGTAGGATCGCGCAAGGGGAAAACTGCAGGCCCCTGCGGCGGGTGCCTGCAGGGGCCTGCGGAGCGGGTTAGGCGTTGCGACAGCCTGGTCGGTGCTTCCCGTCCTCGCCGAAACAGCACGGCAGCGCGCGCGCCGGGCTGAACTTCTCGTGGTGCCGTTCCTGCTCGGACTTCGGGCCGGGCTTCTCGACCAGCTCGGGCGGCGGCATCGGCTGGCCCGACTCCCAGCCGGCGGCTCGGAGGATCTTCGCGCAGTCGACGTGCAGCAGGCCGGCGCGTCCGTCCGCGACGCACTGGCTCGCGAGGATCGGCACGGCGACGTTGCAGTACGTGCAGCGGGTGCGGCAGTCCATCACTCGGCCCCCGTTTCGCGTGCGGCTTCTTCTTCGACGGTCTCGCCGGCCTGCTCGGCGGCGGCCTTCGCTTCGGCGTTGCGCTTGCGCGTCGCGGCAGCCTTCTGCCCGGCGGTCATCGGCGCATCCTCGGGCACGGCGACCTTCGTCGTGATCGGCATCAGCACGCCGAACCGTTCCCAGTCGTCCATCGTCGGCTCGGCGTCGTGCAGGCTCTTGCCCGGTCGCACAACCAGGGGGCCGCCTTCCTCGCGGTACTCGAGCACGACCGACTCGCCGCTGCCGATCGCGGCGGCCACGTCGAGCAGCAGCTGCGGGTTCAGCGCGAGCCGGTGCACGACCTCGCCCTTCGGCACGACTTGCTTCCACTTCGGGAACTCGCCGCTGTCGCTCTCGCTCGGGCGCTCGACTTCCATCGTGCCGCCCTTCACGGGGTAGCGCACGCAGCCGTTCGCCTCGACGTTGACGAACTCGCCGCTGCCCTTCACGGCTTCGGCTATCGCGGTCGCCGGCACCATGCCGCCGGTGTCGTCGCCCACCTCGTCGACGGGGACGACAGCGAGCACGCGCCCGTTCGTGGCGATCAGGCGACCGCGTCCTTTCGCGTCGACGTCCAGCAGGACGTTCTCCATCGAGAACCGGGACTCGTTCGGCTTGCCGGCGGCTCGGTTCAGTTTGCACTTCTTCGGGATCTTCATAGCGTTCTCCTGTTGCGTTTCGGGTTCATGCTGCGAACGAGCTGCGCTCGTCGCGTACGTTGCTTTCGACCAGCGCCCGAACGACGGGCGGCGGCACACTGTTGCCCACCTTGGCGATCTGCTCGGTCTTCGTGCCGACCAGGTGGTAGTCCTTCGGGAAGCCCTGCGCGGCGGCCAGCTCGTTCGGCTGCAGCATCCGCATCCCGATGTCGACGATCGCGTACGACTCGCCGTCGATGCGCACCGTCACCATCGCGAACCGGCCCTTCGTCGTGACCGTGTGCAGCGGGACGTTCATCGCTTGCGTCTGGTCCGCGCCCTTCCGGGTGCCGAGGCTTGCGCCGTAGTATTTCACGAGGAACGAGGCGACGCGATCGGTGCGCGCGTCGGGCTCGCACTGGGGCGACAGGTGCGCAGCCGTCGGGCCTTGCGAGTCGCGACCGCTGATCGTGCCGAGCGGCACGCGCGCGTCGGTGCCGACCACGCCGCCGTAGTGCTTCGCCAGGAACACCGAGACCAGGCTCGCGCCGTTGCCCGTCCCGACCACCGTCGGCATCGGGCGGCGGATCTCGCGCGAGCGCGGGGCCTGCGTCGGGCGCTCGCCGTAGCGCGGCACGAAGAACGCCGCGACGTTCTCGCCGGCGATCGGGGCCAGGTACGGGTCAGGGTCGCCGACGACGTGTCGCATGATCCCGTGCGCGATCCGCGCCTTCGTCTTGTCGGCCAGCTCGCGCTTGCGCCCGAAGATCGACGGCGCGGGCTCGCTCCAGTCGATGCACTCGGCGGCGGTGCGCCAGGGTGCGCGGTCGGGTCCGCCGTGCGTCGGCTCCGGCCACACGATCGGGCAGCCGTCGCGGCGCGCGATCAGGAACAGGCGGCGGCGGGTCGTGGGCGTGCCGTAGTCGGCAGCGTTCAACACGCGCCACTCGACCACGTAGCCCAGGCCCTCGAGCTTCGCCACGAACTTGCGGAACGTCTCGCCCTTGCGCGACTTGATCGGGCGCAGGTACTGCGGGTGCTCGGGCTGCCGGTGGATCGGTCCCCAGCTCACGAACTCCTCGACGTTCTCTAGGAAGATGATCCGGGGCCGACGGGCCTTCGCCCAGGTCACGGTCGACCAGGCGAGGCCGCGCACGCGCGCCGATACCGGGCGCGCGCCCTTCGCCTTGCTGAAGTGCCGGCAGTCGGGCGACGCCCACAGCGCGTCGAGGTCGGACAGGTACGCGAACTCGTCGCCGCGCGGGTCGATCTCGAACACGTCGCTGATCGCGTGCTCGGTCTCCGGGTGGTTCCGCCGGTGCATCGCGATCGCGACCGGGTCGTGGTTCAGGGCGAACAGCGGCCCGCAGCCGAGCGCCTGCCGGATCCCCTCGCTCGCGCCACCGCCGCCGGCGAACAGGTCGACCAGGCGATACGGCACGCGCTCGGCGGGCTCGAAGCGGAGCATCCCCTGCACGAGCGCGCTCACGACTTCACCTCGATGCCGAGGCGGCGGCGGATCCTGTCGGGCTCGCTGCCCGCGTCCATCACGCGCAGGACGGCCTCGCCCTCGTCGATCCCGACCGACACCGCGCCCAGCTGCTCGTCGTCGAGGAAGATCCAGACCATGCCGGCGCAGCCCTTGCGCACGTCCAGCTCCTCGAGCTGCGCGGCCAGCATCGCGACGACGCCGTCGGTCAGCGCGTGCAGCGTCGTCATCGCGTCGAGCCGGATCACGACTGCACCGCCAGGACCACGGTCCCCTCGGGGGCCTTGCTCTTCGCCTCGCGCACCGCGTCGCGGTACAGGCCGTTCGCCCAGATCAGCTCGTCGATCCCGTCGCGACCGTTCGCGGCGAACGCCCAGCCGCCGCGACCGCGCGGGCGCTTGCCGTGCGCTCGCACGTACGGGCCGGCGTCGATCTCGATCTTGCGGGCGCGCTTCTTCGGCGCGGCGGCGACCGTCGCCCGCGCGTCGCGCAGCAGCTCGGCCTCGACGCCCACGCCGGCGTCGGCCAGCTCGACGCGTTGCTCGGCCAGCTTCAGCGGGTCGGGGCCGACCTTCGGGACGGGCAGGCCGAGCAGGCGCGCGGCGCTGCACTCGTCCTGCCGGTGCTCGGGATACCAGTACGCGTGCCCCGGCGTCTCGCTGTTCCGCATCCCGAACCGGCGCTCGGTGTACGGGGCCAG
>Ga0316192_10001958_pt1 | contig 15201 bp, 12 predicted proteins | sample MerIslwburrow_MG_FD_204931 | JGI IMG/M metagenome (GOLD analysis project Ga0316192, IMG submission 204931) | Coastal sediment microbial communities from Maine, United States - Merrow Island worm burrow | ecosystem: Environmental > Aquatic > Marine > Coastal > Sediment | place: USA: Maine...
TCCTGCCTGATGATATCAACGACCCCAATAGCGTCTTGCAAGCAGCAAAACACAATATTCTGGCACTGCATGACGACAAACACGACACCAGGTTGCTCAATGAAACGCCTGTGCTTTGTGCCGGTTGTCACTATTCTGCGGCACTGGATCTTGCCGGTACAGGTCCTGCAGGAGAGCAAATCGATAACGATACGATGTCCGGGGTGATGCATGGCCACCACGGTCAATTGACTGATCCGGATACAGGTGAACGGCTCTTCCCGACAGACGGCACACTTGAAGAGACCTGCTACCAGTGCCACCCGGGCAAGGTAACGAAGTGCCTTAGAGGAGCCATGGGTGGTGCCGGCATCGAGTGCAAGGACTGCCACGGTAGTATGTTGGCCGTAGGCAGCAACACGCGTGTACCCTGGGTTGATGAGCCCAGATGCGAGTCCTGCCATACTGGTGATGCTGTAAACCACCTGGGTGACGATATTCGTCTCTCACAGGCCTGGGATGATGATATTAATATCGCCACCCCTCGTTTAGCAGCCAACAAACGTTTTTCAGAAAACAACAATACGCTCTATCGCAACAGCCTGGGTCACGGCAATGTCGCCTGCGAAGGTTGCCATGGATCAACCCATGCGATCTGGCCGAATGCACTGGCGTCCGCCAATGACAACCTGGCGGCCATCCAACTGCAGGGCCATACCGGCAGCATCATCGAGTGCAGTACCTGCCATACCAGCCTGCCGCTTACCCTGAATGGACCTCATGGGATGCACAACGTCAACAGCACTGGTTGGAACCTGGAACATGAGGATTTCTATGAGAAAAATCCCAATGCCTGTAGAGCCTGCCATGGCACAAACCTGGAAGGCACAGAGCTTTCCCGAACAGCAGCAGACCGGGACTACCTGCGGGACGATGATGGCGACAAAACCATTCACCTGGCCAAAGGCACACCGGTAAGCTGCGGTCTGTGCCACGAAAAACCATGATCTAAGATCCTCTGATCAATCAAGTCTAACCCTATTGATTCCTGGGACCGTCCGACTCGGGTCAGGTACTGATCGAATGTAACATTGTGGACTTTTTGTTTGTGAACAATTCACGTTTTAAGTTGGTGAGCCTGCGCACAATAGAGCTTGAAGTCTGCCCCCCCCTCGCGACAATTCCTGGCCAGCGTCGCATGAATGCCGCGAACAGAATCCGCTCTGCGCTCAAGCACGGCGACATAACTGCCGACGACCTTATTACTACATCATCGCCGACGGAGGACGCCGATCATGTTTGATGAAGATGGGAATAGTGTCGTTTGGACTAGTGTGTGTTGGTTTGCAGCAGTAGCCGCCTACATGTCAGGCGTTACGTATTTGTTAGTAAGCGTATTTTAGCAGCACACGGCCTCGGTTATGTTTTGCCGGGGCTTGTCTGCGTCTGTCTTCACAACCCTAGGAAATCACGGGGCACCACTACCCGACCGCACCGACGCCTCTCCCTGCCGCCATCTGGGCCATCGGTTCCGGACTGCAGGGACTTATCGGGGTAGCGAAAAGGAAGACGGCATAACGACCAAAATAGAAACGCCCCGGTAGGAAGCGATCTCGCCGGTGGACTTGGACCACCCAACCGTTATTGCGAGTTACGTACTTGCCGAGGCGTCCGTGAGGGTGATTGAATTGTTGCCCTTATGACTCTGGCAGACCTCTTCAGTTTGTCCTTTCTTCTAATCACCCTACTGATTATCAGTATAGCAGCAATATTTCAGGTTGCTGCCGTAGGGAATTATTTGTATACGTCATCACGTAAGTTTTGAGGGCCGTCCTGCTCAGGACGTGAGAACTCAGTTACCCGAGCAGACCTCCCCATCCGACGCCTCCAGGTTCGAGTCCCGGCGGGCCCACCATCTCCATAAAAAATCTTATAGTTATGGCGCCGGGATCAAGGGACCCATAGTCCCTTCGTGCATTTCATAGTAGGATGCATTGATGGCGCTTTCCGGGGCCGCCCGAAGCGGGCGAGTTTCTTTTTGGAACCCTGTCCAAATGGCGTGGTTTTTCTATGCACAAAAAAAAGTGACCCGATGTTGTCGCGGAATGGTCAATATTGTTATCTATATTTTTAATCAATCCTCTTCCTGCTCATCATTTTGCTCCTTCCTTATCAGCACCTTGCCGATCCGCGAATGCGTCACTCTATTTTTCAGTTCTATGCAAATGCCGCATCGACTGAATAATTCTCGTGTGGACATCCCCGAGGAATATAGTGCCAGCGCGATCAAGGAGCCGCCCAAAACTATGAGCACAACAAAACCATCGGGTGACACGGCTTCGCCCAATAAGTGTGAATTGTCCATAATTCTCCCCGTAATCCATATTTTTGATAAATAAGAAAACGGTGACCAGAAGGCCACCGCCGCTCAGTTAGCCAAGACTTGATTTAGCTCTGCATGGCCAAGTTAACAATATTGTATATCAGTATTACATAATATACTAATGCGGAATATAGCCGCACATAAAAAAGGCCTCTAAGAAAGAAGCCATGAATATCGTACTGGGTCGAACCCGGATGCGCAGAAAGGCGAAGCCAGCCCGAAGTACTCCACAAGGTTTATCTCTTTTAAGATCTACGATGGAGGACTTCCGATAAAATGCCAGCTAGAACAGCTGCTATCAGTAACACCCATAAATCCATATGAGAATCAACATGATGACTTGCCACTGGTAAAGCGCCATCTATGAAATAGCCTAATTTCTCATCAGGTTCTGTTTGGACAGAATCCCCAAGCTCATCCAATTCCTGCGCACCATCAGAAAAGGATGATGATGATGCAAACATTTGAGCATACGACTGACCCGTACTTGTGATAGAAGTGGCGTCGCCAGCCACAATTGCTGCATTACCACTGCCGATCATGGCGAACAAAGTTAGGGCGAACACAGTACCCAATAGATGAGATTTCTTCATGCTTATCTCTCCTTGAGTTCATATTTTCCAGACCATTAACGGCAGTAATAACCAAATCCACATTGTGGAATATCCTTACAGTAGAATTGTCTGATGTAACGGTTGCGAATGTCTCAGTTGGGGGTCGCCGGACGGGCGGTGAGAATTTCAGGTTTCCAGTTTCCCGGCCCATATTGAACCGACGCACACGACGACCCGTCGCATGTCCATACGCCCCAATGAATTACGGATAATTGACTGGCGTCAGGTGATGCAATCAGAGGGACAGGGTGAATACTAAATGCGATTTTTCAATGTGGGACAACGTTCAGCTACGCAGACAAACCTTATTCTGGTGTCATTGGCCCGTACTTTGGCTTCTCTACATTATCAATAGCCTTATCGACGATCTCTCTATAGAGATGAAGCATCTCGGCAATATACTTATCCCATTCCGGAAATCGATCTATCCGCAGTTTACTCCGCTGAGCATAGTGGGTTACTTGCGACATAAATAGTATGTCCACCTCACTAAGCTTCCCACCCGTATCAACCTTTTTCTTAATATCATGCAATCGAGGAAGAGCCTGCTCCGCCATGTTATCTATATGCGCAGTTGATTCCTCGAGATAGAGGTATCCGTAGGGTTCCAGCACAACGTAGTGTGGCCTAAACAGGGAAAACTCGGTCTCGGGTTCTAGTTCGACGGGAACAGGGGTCCAGCCGTAGGGCGCGACCAGTTGCAGGAAATGAGTGGCGGCAAAATAGTTGCTGCGCATGATTTCATCCTGCCGCTGTGCATCGTAATCGTAGGAAAACTGGATATTGTGTGCAATCTCGTGCGCCAGGTAGCCAAGCTGGATAATTGCTGGCGCATCGATACCACGCCGGTAGATCTCCAGTGTCTGGGAGGCCGGCAGCACCTGTGCGAAATCAGAAGCACCCTCCTCGCCCACGGGATTGAGCAGCGAGGATTCCTCGGTGGCAATTACGCGCAAGGTAGCCAGGCTGCCGCTGTCGGCAAACAGGTCCCGGTAGACACGGGTAACAACATCATAAACCGAGCGCGCCAGTGTGGGGGTAAACTCCGCGGATCGTTCCACCAGCAGAATGCCGTGATTGTCGAAAAGTTCACGCTGGATACGCACCATTCCCGGCGGCTTCCCTTGCTGGCCCCAGTCAGCCTGAGGCGGGATGACGTTGCTTTTCTGTTTGCCGGTCGCAATGATAAAAGGTTCAGCATCCAGCACGTTGTCGATACCATCGCCATCGAGGTCGCTGTCCCCCTCGAGGAATCGGCCATAGTAATCACTGACCCAGAAGTCCAGCAGTCCGTCACTGTCGCGTGTCGCATAGACCCACAGTTCAGGGTCATCGGTATAGAGCGCCTCAAGCAGCGATCCTTCCCAGGGCTGCGCCTGGCGGATCTTTTCCCGGGTTTCGGCTATTTCCTCAGCCGTCGGCTGCTTCGGCAAGGGGTTGCCATGATAGAAAACATGGGCAAGGGATTGTCGTTGTTGCTGCGCATACGCGTTCTGTTTGCCTTCAGGGAGTGATCCGCAGCCGGCAGCCGGAGAGCAGTAACACCATGACAATACCCGTGAGCACGCTAATCTGGGTGAATAGTCGAGACGTATAAGCTCTACCCCAGTTCCGTGGAAACATTAGAATGTCCAAGGGTTTCTTCGCCGAGGATACCGCTCACCTTAATGCTTCGTATTACTCAGCTCACCCTATGTAAAAATTAGAGGCAACTATTGAACGGTATCCGCACGGATCAATCCCTTTTCCTGCGCCACCTTGCGCATCTGCTGCACCAATTCCACTGATGTCTTGCCGTCTGCCTTCAGCCCCTGCGTCTGCTGGAAATCCTTGATGGCCTTGCGCGTATTCGCGCCGAGAATACCGTCGATCTCCCCGATATCGTAACCAAGCCCCAGTAGTGCCTCCTGTGTTTCAAACTTGAGCCGTACTGCCTGCCTTTCCGCCTCATATCCAATGAACCCTTCCCCAAAGGTTGCCGAACGCGGCAACTCCCCGGGACCCGGCGGCGTTACAGGATGATCATGCTTCAGCATGCCGTGAATGGCCCTGGCGAGGTCCCGGTGATCCTGTGCCGAATTCATGCGCAGCACGTTGGAGAGTACGGTTACCATGTAAAAGAGCCGGTCCTGTCCGGCCGGTGACTCGATGATCGCCAGCGAGTTCATGAAGTTTCGTTTATTGCCACTGTACTTCTTGCAGACAAAACCTTCTTCAGGCTCACAGCTGTAGAGCGAGCCCGACTTGAAATACACCGCCGAGTCTCTCAACACGCCAGACGATCCGTAACGAATGCGTCGTTCCGTGATATACAGCAGCCGCTTGATTTCGAGACTGGAAAATTTGTCTACCAGCTTTCCCTGCTCCATTTTGACCGATAATTCCATCAATGAACGCGGCGTGGCGTAGCTGGTGGTTCCGGGAACACGTTGCTTACCGCCGCGCGTTAAGAAACTGCCCTGGCGAAGCATGCCAAGATCGAGACCGTTACGGGTAACCGGGGACTGTATCGCCGCTTCGAAGATTTTCCCCAGTTCCTCGCGTGGCGTCTCCTTGAAAAAACGCGCCTCTTCTTCCGCAGAAACCGGGTAATCCTTGCCGTAATGCTTTAACAGGATCAAATTCTTCTGAACCATACCAGCCGCGGAATTGGAACTGGGTGACAACATCCAGTCAAGGTAAACCCACAGCGAAGCACGATCACCCGGTTCTATCGCCCGCCGCGTGGTCTCGCCTGTCGCCTCGTTCCATATAAGGACCGTGTGGTGATCAACCATACTGAAATCATCAGCGGTAATGATCGTCTCGCGCAATATCCGGCGGCGCGCCTCGATATCATCGGGGTAGATGTCGGCGAGTACCTGGAAGATACCGAGCGCGACAAGAATCTTACCCACACTCCCCGGGTTCTGATGCTGGTTTCCGTTCCACTCTGCGTAACGGGGATGATCCAGGTCTGAAAGATCCAGCAACGCGATACCATAACGATCCACGTGACTACCCAGCATCTTCTTTACCTGCTCGGTCAGTGCCGGGTCGGCTTTCGGCAAGCTGAATTGCGGCTGATCGATCAGTCTCAGGTTGACCTTGCTCAGGGGCAACAACTCGCCAGGCGGGCGTTTCTTCCCCGGCTTCTTCCCTTCCTGCACCAGGCGTTGTGCCTCCAGCCGTCCAATTCCGGTGCTCTCGTAGCCATCTAGTGGGTATGCATCAACCAGACTGGGCTGCAGTACCAGCCACAGCCCAATGCCACCTGCCAATAGCAGGGGTACCAGATTTCGGGTAATTACCATGTGTATTCGCCTCTCATTGTTTCGTCACCGATTATAACTCTGGTAAGTCTTCTTAACCCGACCATACTGTGTGACGGGAGTTGATATCTCCACCTCGAGTAGCCTCTCTGCCAACTATCCGGTGGAGCGTACCCACAAGAGTCTGGAAAACACATGCAGGTAACGGATACGCTTGAAGATTCCGTCCGTAAAAAACCGTGCTTACGCCTGACCGACCGGTCACCGGCACCATGAATGCTACGCCCGATTCGGCAAGACGACCGATACGGCCGACAGTACAGTCAGTGCCAGCCTTGTGCTGATGCTAAACGTCTAGAAACAGTGTCCGATCCGTCAGGTTTGTCTGCTGACAACAAATCGATAAACCACTGCGCCTATGAGCGCGCCCGCGATCGGTGCTGTCCAGAAAAGCCACAATTGCGCAACCGCCCAGTCGCCCACAAAGAGCGCAACACCAGTGCTTCGCGCTGGATTCACCGACGTGTTCGTGACTGGAATACTGATCAGGTGAATCAACGTCAGACACAACCCAATGGCTATTGGTGCGAAGCCTTGTGGTGCGCGTTTGTCCGTTGCACCCATAATCACAAACAGGAACATCATCGTCATGACGATTTCGGTAACCAAGGCGGCGAGTAACGTGTAACCGCCAGGCGAATGTTCACCGTAGCCATTGGACGCAAAGCCGGCAGAGACGTCAAATCCAGTCTTCCCAGAAGCAATGATATAAAGAACACCGCCAGCAACAATTCCACCCAGCACCTGAGAGACGATGTAAGGAGCAAGGTCTTTCGCGGGGAACCGTCCACCAGCCCACAGGCCAATCGAGACCGCCGGGTTCAAGTGGCAACCCGAGATATGGCCTATTGCAAATGCCATTGTCAACACGGTCAGGCCGAAGGCGAGTGACACACCCAGCAATCCAATACCAACATCGGGAAATGCTGCAGCCAAAACTGCACTGCCGCACCCACCCAGAACAAGCCAAAAGGTTCCAAAGAATTCTGCAGCGTACTTATCCATATTTTCTCCTCCATTACAAAGCGATTGTATAATCCTTAATCGTTAACAGCCAATCAAAAAAATATGCGCCACATGGTTTGCTACTGGACCTGCGTGGCATCCACATCTCGAGCAATTTATTCAAGGACCAACGCGATTAGTAATCTGCGATAGCTCGATAATCCGGCGCGGCCTCTAATAAACCTTCACGACCGAATCAAGCAACCCGTTTTCGAGAGTATTCACATACACGGGACGCGTCGCCCTGCCATTTTTGTCTATACTGATCTTTGCCATGGTACCTTCGAAATTCTCCGTCGAGCGTATTGCTGTGCTAATGCACTGCCGATCCGGTACGGGCAGGCACTGGTTCATGGCATGCACCACGATGGCATACCCTTCCACACCCAGACCGGTGAAGGTGCTCTCCTCACCGTCAAACAGGTCATCGAAGGACGCTTCAGCTGCCCGGCCCAGGCGCTGGTGTCTTACGAAATCACCGCTGTCACTGAACAGGTCGATTGCATAGATTCCATCAATATCGCCAGCCTGTCCGGGGAACTGGTCGAGCACACTGGCCAGCAGACCGTCAACAGTCATGATCTCCGGCGACCAGCCCATTTCCTCCAGAGTGGAGTGTACTTGCAGTAGGGATTGCGCCGAGAGCGGCAAATACAGGAGTTCGGTTTCCTGCACCTGCAGATGCTGCAGCAACACCTCGCCCGTCTCTGTCACGGCATACGATCCTGTCAGTACGCCACCTGTACTGGTAAATTTTTTTTCAAATGCCGCTTGCAGACGTTGTGAATGCGGATCACCGGAGTCGACAATCACGGCCGCGCGCTTGATCAACAACTCGTCACGCACAAAGAGCGCGGCAACGGCGCCCTGGGTGTCATCATCGAAACACAGCTGACTTATGTAGGCAGATCCTGAAACGAGATCAGGATGGGTTGCAATGAGTGCAATCGCTGGGGTCTGCAATGACTCCGCGAACTGCGATACCGGCAAGAGACTCTGACTGTCGAGCCCCAGCAACAACAGCGACACACCGTCTTCCTGTACGAGCTTCTGCATGGCCCGTCGAATTGCAGCCGAATCATTGCCGCTGTCTTCTGCGATCACTTCAACCCTGTCGCCATTATTCAGCAGTGGCAAGATCGCCTGTGCTGCCAACACACCTTCCAGCGTGTCTTGGCCCTGACCCTGGTCAGATCCATGCCGTGGCCCTATAAATCCGATTTTCACCACCTTGCCACTCGGCGTAATCGGAGACGAACGATCACATCCTGTTGTCAGGAAAATCAGCGACAGTAACAAGGCAAGCAGGAAACGTTTCATACCGGCCTCAGAGGATATAGATAATATTGGCGCGGATCACCAGCTTCCTGGAGAAATTGGTCTGCACCTTCTGCTTGAAATTATCCAGGTCATCACGGCTCAGCCGCTCGCGGGCCAAGATATCCATCAGAACAATATCCCGATCATGACGATGCAGAATCTCGGCCTTCCTGACGATAATGTATTTACCATTAACCAGAAAGCGCTCTTTCTGCCAACTCCGTTCCCACTCGATCTTTTCAACAAAGTCATCATAGGTGAAGTACAGGGGAATCGTAATCAATGCCAGTGTGAGTACCACGTATCCCATGCTGCGCTTGCCCCTGATCGCAGCAGAATAGCCCAGCACCCTGAATGTCAGCGCGGCAAAAACAATAATGCCAACCAGGTTGGTTGAAAACAGCAGGAAGGCCTGACCGAAAAAGTACGGGTCGCCACGACCAAGACCGATGCCGGCAACCGCCAGTGGTGGCACCAGCGCAACCGCAATAGCTACGCCGGCAAGGCTTTGCAGGATCTCCTTGTATGACTTGGTATAGGCGCCGGCGATACCGGCAAATATGGCCACACCGAGATCCAGGAGGCTGGGGCTGAGCCGGCCGAGCATTTCGTTTGTGACCGGCTCGTGCGGAAACAGCAATGTTATCAGTGCCGCCGAACCAAGCGCCAGCGCAATGCCAATCACGATCTTGAATGCCGAGTGCCGGTAAAGATCATGATCCCCCCGCAACATGCCCATGGCGATCGAAATAATCGGCGCCATCAGCGGCGCAAGCAGCATGGCACCGATCACCACTGCCGTACTGTTCTGGTAGAGACCAATAGTTGCCAGCAGCGTACTTAGCACCATGAGCGTCACGTAGGCGGTACTCATGCGCGCATCATTACGCAACGCTATGAACAGGTCCTTAAATCGCTCCTCGGAGGCATAGGGAAAGAACGGGATGGCTTTTTTCCTGGCCTTGCTTAGTTCATTGTTAACTGGAAGATGCTTGATATCTATGCGTTCATTCGAATCATCCCGCCTGCCCCGCGCACTACCTGATTCCGGGCCGGTATTGACACAGAGCGCACCAGGCCGGACCTCACACTTCACCGGTGTCCGTGTAGCTGCTTCACCGTCGATATCGACGCCCAGCGGCACATCAGATTCGATCCACAGGCTGGAAGATTTGATATAGCCGATAGTGCTTGGAATATTTCCCGGCGCAAGGTCACGCTTCAGCACCTGGTAAAGAAACCGGAAATAGTCGAGTACAGATAGCGGTGCGGCAATGACCAGGGAGATCATCCCGTCGCGGGAACTGCCATCATTGGCGATCAGCCTGGAGGCCAGGCTACCCGCATGATGCTGGACGATCATGCAACCGGCAGCAACCGTTTCGATTTTCCTGCCACCCGCCGTGAGGAAAGTAAAACCAAGCAACCTGATGCCCCTGAACCTGGCCAGCACATTTCGCAAGGTATTCCATCGCGTCAGGCTGTCGGGTACGTCTATGACGGGGAGACGACCGATAACCGCCTTGAAAAGTACCAGCTCGCCATTACAAAGGATCAGGTCCCGTGCCTGGCCTTTTTCCTGAAGTGCCAGTTCGATCTGGTCAGAGAGATCATCGGGCAATCGGAAATACCTGGCGAGGGACTTCTGCGACTTCAGTGGCAATATGCCGATGCTCAACTTATGCTCGATGGCAATCCTGATAACCGATTTGAGTCCGGCCATCGGTCCTGACACAACGATATGTTCCACATTGCTGGTTATTTTCTCAGGGCTCTGCAGAAAGTCATCAAGCAATGATGATTGAATGATCACATCGGATGAATGCTTCGATACCAACTCCAGCAGCCCGGCGCTCTCCTCCGAGTAGATGAACGCAATGTGTCTTACCTGGTTCTGCATTTCTGTATATCCGTAAACCGTGTCTGCATGGTGGTACTGCATATACCGTTTGTTGTTATTAATACTCCCCGGACCACAGCACATGAATCAAGGCACAGGGTACCAACATGCCATAAATGTGTAATGAGGGCAGCTCGAAAAAGCGCCCAATCGCGTGCACTTACACTCGCTTCCCCCCCCTTAGCTCAGCTTTGTCTAGATTCGAATAGTGACTGTATGTCGTCGAACCATTTGGGACCAATCACCCCTGTTTATTAAGAGACACTTTTCTGTCAGTTGATTCTACAGTCTAGCCTGTCAATCGCAGGTTGTGTACTTTTCGCTGCACAATCGTCCAGGCCTTCACCATGGCACGCTGATCCAGGACTCATAGGCCCGTTCAACCCCCACAGCAACACCCATCCAGCAGCACACCCAACCAACCTTTTTCCATTAACCCTGTCCCGCCACCTCGGCGGGTTTTTTCATGGGGGTAACATGCATGCTTGAATTCAAATCCACAGAGGATCTCGCCAAGCTCCCCGCCACAGACCCCGCGTATCCCACCGTCGAGGACCTCGTCAATCGGCTCATCACCGAATACACCCCGCCGGGTGAAACCTACAACGCCGACGACTACGGCTACGTCATCCTGATCCAGGAGGGTGACGTCGACCCTGAACTCATCGAGCTCTGGGACGGATGCACTCTGCTGAATATCTATTGGGAAGGCATCTCCGAGCAGGGAGACTTCTTCATCGCCATCTACCTGGCCAACAACGAGTACGGTCTCTGCTTCGTCATACCGGACGCCCCGTGGGTCGGCGCTGAATTGCGCTCACTGATTGAAGACATTCTCGACCCACCGACCATCACTTATACACAAGAGAAAACGTCATGAGAAAACCTGAAGACCATCCAGACATGAAAATCCTGGTGACCGCCAAAGACGACTGGTACAACTTTCTTCGCTTCCGCGCGGTAGAATTGATTCCGTCGGGACGCTTGGTGATCGTGGGGAGTGGAGCTGGTCCGCAAGGCAACAGCGGTGCAGAGGCACTCCTTGATCTGGCGAACGATGTCCTTCAATCAATGGTAAAAAAGGGCGATTTGCTCACCGACGAGTATGCACAAATGGCAATCCCGACCTACTATCGCGTCGAGAAAGAGTGGCGCGAACCGTTCAAGGATTCGGTGTTTATCCAGGAGAATCTGCTCAGTCTGCTGCGTTATGAAGAATTCGCCTTGGATGATATCTAGCTCGCGCAATATGAGCAGACCGGCGATGCCGTCACTTTTGCCAAAGAATATGCCGCCTTTTTCCTGGCCGCTTTTGAACCTTCGCTGTTTGTCAGTTTGCTTGCAGACCGAGATGATCTGAACAAGCAGCGCATCGTCGAGATCTTTTCGAAACAATTACAGACTGTGCTGGCCCAAGACCCATCGAAGTATTCCGCGCGGTGGTGGCTGGCGGTAATGGTGATTGCAAAAAGATAATTGGCGGCCTGTTGCCACCCGAAATAGAAGGTCTCGAACAACGGTAATTCAGCCGACGCCAAAAGCCGCACGGCTGATTTGCACCGTTGACGCAGGTTAATCAGGTTCAGATCACAAGCCACACATGAACGACTCTTCTTTCAGTGTAATCTGACGTTCACCAGCATTTTGTAAAGGACGTGTTTTGGCCGGAGTTACTCATTCGCAAAGCATCAAGAGATTCTCTCTGTTCTCGCAGTGAACGGCAGGTTACCGCCAGATTCCAGACCTAGATACTGATTCTGAATAAGAAAATGCTAAACAGCGGGAGTTGACCCTAAGCAGAAGTACATTAAGTTCATTCTTAGCGCATTCAGATGGAGGTTGGGGAAAAGAGCGTTTACTATGGCGTAATGTTGTTCATGCGGTCCATTGGCTGCATGCTATGGGTCATGTCACCCATGTAATCACGCATGCCCTCCATGGTCTGGATCATGGTATATGTCTCTTTGTTAATATTTTCCAGTAAAAGGCCAATACCGTACATGTTGGCGAGCATGGGTTCCATATATTCCATTGTTTCCATTCTGTCTGCCATGGCTTCCATAGATTCGGACATATGGTAGATACGCCGCGTCATGGTTCGCATATTTTCTGAAAGATAGATAACACTTTCCGATATTTGCCTGAGATGCTTGCCCAACTCCGGGTCCATTCCCTGCGCCATTGTACCTATATCCTTGCTGAGGCTATAAATCAGGAAGAAGCCATATGCAGCCAATAATACAAATGCCAGCATGGCCGGATACATAACTAGTTCCCAGCGGCGTGCGCTCGATTCAAACGCTCTCACGAACCGATCCATCGCATCACCTTCAGCAAACAGTTTCCTCGTGGAATTTGTATCGGCACCTCCTGCCGTGGACACCTTGTCCGGGTTTATTATTTCGTCGCTCATTTTCGCTATTTGGGATTGATTATTAGAGGACACTTGTCCTGTGTTGCGGCATATCACCGACGTCAGTCCTACTACTATGCCTAATTTCAGTGTCAGTCAACTAATCCGCCTAGATATAAAGAATCGTACTAAATAGCTGAAGTTGGCCGGTTGTACCCCTTGCCGGTCCAGCTACAAGCCAGCGCTCACGCATCATCGAACGGCAACTATTGGCCGGAGGTCACCGTACACGGCAGCACCAGTGACCGGCTCTGTCCCACCTGGTAACGGCAAGTTACTCCCCTAAATCGGACTGATGGACTAATTCGATATAAGAAAAATAGCAAGGACGGGAGTCGGCCCTAAAGTGACGTTTAGCGTTTGATGAAATTCCACTCACAGACAACTGCCAGATACTGCCGACCGTGGGTAGGATTTTCCTGGTTGTGCTGTCAGTTATTTGACCCATATCAACGACACACAGCTCTGACAGTAGTACGTTTTTGATAGCCGCCCGCCAGTGAGGCTGGGAATAATAATTTATGGAGGGAGTTGTCATGAAGACACCTGTGCTGATCTGTTCCATATTTGCTCTGGCTGTAACTGCAGCAATAACTAAATCCGAAAACGCAATAGCTGATAGTTGCCCCGCTTTCACTGCTGCAATGGTAGACGCGGCAGCAATGGCTTTTGGCCTTACTCCGTTCGCTTATAGCGAAGCCACCGCCGGGGATGACCCTGATGCTCCCTCCATTTTCTGCACCATTGCCCCTAGCAGCGGGGACAATAAATTCGAGCTAGACGTGAATGATTCAGTTCCTGTTTCTGCACATGTGCATGGAGTACACAAAGAGGAAGGAGGAGATTTAAATACGGAGCTTTTCAGTTACGTTGAGGACTTATCCTTGTCTCAGATGCGTGCATGTCGCAAGGTTATTCTCAAGAGTTTCGTTTGGAAAAATTATTGCGCGCCAGCTCTTCCATAACCGGCGGCTACTCATTGCTGGCTCTGGCCTTGCAGAAACTATCTACTTGGGTGGGGCTGTCATAGGAGGTTCCTAATTTAAAAGGAGGTTATATCTTGAAACACAAATATTCATTTCTTCAGATCATCATCACTTTGGTGTTAACCAGCGCGGCACAGGCAGACATCGTCATTAGTGATATCCAGGCAATAGACCTAGGCGTATTAGACGGTGGCACCACGAGCACTGCCAGTGACATTAATGACGCAGGTAATATTGTAGGGAGCAGTGATACCCTGTCAGGGGAAACGCATGCCTTCTTCCTCCCTTCTGGAGGGGTGATAACCGATATCAACACTCTTCCTGGGGGCGATAACAGTCATGCAAATGGTATTAATGACCTGAACCAGGTCGTTGGCAGGTCAAATTATCTAAACCCTATTACCTTAGATAAGGTTAATCATGGATTCATATGGGAAGGTGGTCCGATTCGTGATTTGGGCGCATTCCCACCCGAAGATGATCTCAATTCCAGAAGCAACGCTTATGCAATTAATAATAGTGGGCTAATCGGCGGTAATGTGGATCTTGCCGGTGTGGTATGGGATCTGGTTGGCACTCCAATCTATCCACCTTTTCCGCCTTATGTGCGCATAACTGACCCAGGGCCATTTACACCAGCCATCACGTTTGATATCAATAATGCAGGACAAGCAGCTGGCACGCTACTTTCGGGTACAACTGGATTCCGCTGGCAGGCGAGTGTGCTTGAGATGCTTGTGCCTCTGCAGGCAGGTGATGACGATGCCTTCGGTATTAATGAACTGGGTGAGGTTGTCGGGCGCGGCCTGCTTGCGCCACCAGTCCGTTACCATGCGGTGTTCTGGCCTGCCCCGGATACAATCCAGGATCTTGGTACGCTAGGAGGAGATAACAGCGAAGCACACGCTATTAACAACGACAGAATAATCGTTGGTGGTAGTGAGACGGCTACAGGAGATACAGAGGCGTTTGTCTGGCATGCTGATTTCGGCATGCAAACTCTTGGCACACTGGGTGGAGACTACAGTAAGGCCTTCGGAGTCAATTCTACTGGACAAATAGTTGGCGAAAGTGAGACTGCTACTGGTGAAATACATGCGACGCTCTGGTCGATCATATACGCCACAGAAATCATGGTCGATATCAAACCCGGAAGTTATGTCAACCCGATCAACCCTGGTTCCAATGGCAAGCTTCCCGTTGCAATCCTTTCAACGGCTTCCTTTGGTGCCAGCACAATCGATGCGGGTACTATCAGATTTGGTCCTAATGATGCTGAGCCTCTCAGGA
>Ga0316192_10001959_pt1 | contig 15182 bp, 9 predicted proteins | sample MerIslwburrow_MG_FD_204931 | JGI IMG/M metagenome (GOLD analysis project Ga0316192, IMG submission 204931) | Coastal sediment microbial communities from Maine, United States - Merrow Island worm burrow | ecosystem: Environmental > Aquatic > Marine > Coastal > Sediment | place: USA: Maine...
TCGAGCCTCCAGTGCTTGTTCGGCTTCAGCTCATAATCAGCGAGCGGGAAGTCGTAGTCGATCTCGCTCTTGTACTTGCGAGCCGACGTGGACCGCATTGCGTAGTAGATGCTGCCCGATGCCAGGGTCCACACGGCGTTCGCTGCGGAACCGGTGGTCGGTGGTGCGTGGTACACATATCCGTTCGTGTAGGTACCACCAGTCGAGGTGATACCAAGCAGGGTGGGAGCGAGAATCTGTACCGGGTGAGTTGCGTCACCTTGAAGTCTGATGCCGTAGCTCTCATGGATGTAGGTGGATGCGTGGGCAGCGAAGTTGAGCTGCTTGCCAGATGGAAGGTAGGCACCAGAAGTGTTCACACGGAACTGCTCCGCAGCGGCACAGGAGAAACCAATGGCGTTCGCAGTGACGTTGTACATGCCCGTGTTGCTGTCACTCCACCACGAGAACGTCGGGGCAGTAGCCGAGGCAGCATTTGAGCCACGGTACAGAGGGCCGTAGAGGTAGCCGGTGAAGTCCATGCGTCCAGTGACCCCAACGCCTGAGGAATCAGTCCAGAACTTTGCGTTGGTGCCATCGTAGAGGTAGGTCTTTTGTGCCGAGTAGTCGTGCCACAGGATGTTTCCTGCTCCGGTGTTGCGGAGAACGAAGTCAGTAGAGGTCTCATCCCACTCCATGAGTACAACCCCACCCGCTCCATCGTTGTACTCATAGTTGAACGTCCAGCGAACTCCTGTCACGTCGATGTAGTACTTGTCATTGTTGAATGGGAACGCTACCGCTGATCCAGCAGGCACGAAGATACCGTTCGCATTGATCCAGGCCAGCGGGTTCGAGAGTGGCCCGTTGCCAAACTCAATGGAACCCTGCTGGTAGTTGTGGGAGTTGAACCTGATCCACGGGGAGTAGACACCCGTGTAGTTCGGGGCGTAGAGAATCCACTCCAGGTCTGTGTCTGCTGGGTAGACACCCATAGTGTCGCCGTCGATCCCGAGAGCGAAGTACGCCTGGGTGTCCGGTGTCTCCAACGGTGTGCCCGCCAAGATGTTCCACCCGATGACACCACTGGAGACAGAGATGTAGTCTGTCCCGTCAGCACCAGTGAGGTTCCCGATCTGCATATCCCCACCGATCCACATATCCCCCATGTGCTGAGAGGAACCAGTGGACGCATCGAAGTAGTACCCAGTTGTGGCACCCGTGTCTGGAGTGGCAAGGTTGGCTGGGTCTGTCCCGTCCCAGTTACCTTGGAGGTCAGATACGAGGGACACAGAGAACAGCTTGGCTGTACCGTCACCGAACAGTGCCCAACCTGATACGCCATCCACGAAGTCCTCGGATCGAATGAATCCCTTGGTACCACCAGAGATGACGATCTGGTTGGCGAAGATGTTATCTGAGCGAAGGGTGCGGTAGGTGACGAGCTTCTGCTCTCGGGTTACGCCACCAAACAGCTCACCGAATGGTTGGAATCCCATTAGTCAAACCTGACCAGACGGACACTCACCAGGCCCTCACCGGGCTTCCTGAGAATGACACGCCAGCCGTCCACCATCACATCATGCTCAGTCCACACACCGGCACCTCTGTCTCGGGCACCGTTCTTGAAGGCCACGACCTGCTCCGTCTCATAGGCAGTCTCGATGTTCTCGATCTTGTAGCTCCCCCTGCGGTGACTGTTGGCAGCCTGGGACTGGTCATCGTATGCGTCCAGGATCATGTTGTAGGCACGGACACCCTTCATCACCCGACACTGTGCCTCCAATGAGAGGACGGTCGGGGTAGCTGTGCCCGAGCTGGAAGCCAGGTTCAGCCTGAACTCAGCAGAGCGGAACTCCTTGGTGGAGGTGTCCGTGCTGATCGTGAATGTCTCCGAAGTAGCGTTCGTGGTGCTCATGGTTCCGGCACTCACCCAGCCTGCACTGTCCAGGTTGTACTCAACCTCGACGCTTCCAGGACCAGGGAGAGGCTCAGTCACCAGCGTAAGGGAGGCAAGAATCTTGTTCTCGTTGATGCCAGCGTCCCACTTCGGAGACACGGCTGTACCAGCCGCAGCGTACTTGGCAGAGTTGGTTCGATAGGTAGCATAGGTCGTGGCATCGTCTGCGTTGAAGAAGAACTCCCCTTGGTAGTCGATGACTGAGGTGAAGTTGGGAGTGTTCGCAAACAAACTGTCGCTCGCAGCGAGCACACAGAAGCCACCCGAAACGTGGTCAATCAGGAAGAGCTGAAGCTCCTGGTAGGTACCGTCGATGTCATACCCCGAGGCAGCGAAGGCCGACTCGACCATCTTCTTTGCACCCTGGCTCTCGAACGTCACAGCAGTAGGCTTGGTGGTTAGCTGCTCCCTGATGTTGCCGAGCGTACCGTAGGTGCCCCCAGGCTGGAAGTAGAGCACCGCTGAACGATCCTCGTCTCCCCCTGTGGAGCCAGCCACAAAAACCATCCCCATATGGGTCCACAGGGAGTGGCCTTGGAAGCCTTCCACTGTTGCGAGCCTGTCACCGAAGCCTGTACCGGCAGCGGTGCTGGGGAGAATCTCCCAGATGGTGGTCTGGTCTCCCCTGATCTGGAGAGCGAACAGGCTGTTGTCGCCAACAGCGAGCATACCGATGCCGTCACCAGCAAGCTCTGTGCCGCCCTCTGTTGAGAGGTCGAGGATAGGAACCTCTGGGGTTGTGATGTTGATAGTGCTGTTGCTCAGCTCGAAAATCTGTGCCTCTGTCACATCATAGACATAGATGTATGGGCCGTAGGCCTCTGTCGGGTACGCCTGTCCAGCAGTGACATTGTTGATCTGGTCGTTCAGTGTGACCCAGGTACCACCCGGTGTCACCGAACGAAGGGCATTCAGAGCAGAGGACAGCATGTAGAACTTGTCGGTGTCTCCTGTCACTCCACCGTCCACAGAAGCAACGCCGAGGCTGAACGTAGAGTCCACCCAGTTGAACCCACTCGACCACACATAGATGTCACCAGGCCCAGTGTCAGAGACCATGTAGAGGGAACCACCAGCCGGGGCCATAGAGCCACGGAAGGCGTGTGAGGTGTTCTCCAGAAGCGGCCCGAGGGTCAGCTTTCCAGGTAGACTGAACGGATTAACTCCCCCAAGGTAGGCAGCTCGATTGGGATTTTGGGGATCGAACTTAAGCTGACCCTCTCCCCCACTCCAGTCAGTCCACGAGAACAGAAGTGTGTCGGGGCGCATCTGAAATACATACCCCGCCTTTTCTCCCTGTACAAGTTGTGCATTTGGCGGGCGTAGCGATTCGCCGGATTCAACGTATGCCTCGTCACCAGCGTCCCACATGATTGCGTATTTGATTCCATTGATCTCTACCTCGTTGTGATTGTCAATCATGCACGCCACCGCTTCGCCCGGTTGAGTTGGACGGTACCTGGTACCTTCTGTCTCTCAACACCAAGCTGAGCGGCTTCTGCACGGACTCTTACGAAGAACTCAGCCTGGAACCAGCGACCGTCACGAACCATCTGACCGGCCTGCACTGTCCTGTCGGTGTACCGACCAGGGTCCTGTGTGCGTGGCGTGATGGCCTTACCCAACATCTGTGAGCAGGAGCCAAGGACGATGAGTTCCTCCTGTCTCGGTAGGAGGTCAGTAGTCTCGTCGATGACCTGTGCGTAGGTGAACCACAGGTTGTCAACAGCAGCACCGGTTACCGTGTTGCCCAGATAGGGAACGTGGATGCCGGTGGTGGTTGTGAAGCCTGAGGCTGTGTCGATACCAATGTGCATCCTGAATGGGATGGGCATGGGTACGTTGGTCTGATCGTTGAAGTAGTAGAGCGACAGGATGCCGTAGGTCTCGTTGATATCTGTCTCGTCCAGCTCGAAGTACCGCACATCGCTGGCCGGGTCCACAAGGACACCACCGTTGGCGAAGGCGTGGACACCCCAGCCCTCGAACGAGAGCAGGGTAGCGTCGATGGAGCTGTCTACCTGGGCAATGGTGAACCGAGGGTCAACCGAGAATGGGTCGTCATCTGAATGAGCCGCCTTAGTCGTTGAGTTCCACCCTCGGATCACCGTCAACACATTGGCTGCCGCTCCTGTTACGAAGCATTGCTCTCCGTCGAAGAACTCGATGATGGTACCAGACACAAGGCCGTAGGCATCAGCGTCATCTACTGTGATAGAGGTCACGGCATTGTCGATTGCCCCGTTGATCAGCGACACTGCCGGGTGTTCCGTCAGTTGTGAGCTGTACAGGTAATCGAAAATCCGCTGTCTGATTGCTGCTTGTGTAGCCATGCGGTCAGTCTACTCGATTCTGATCGCCAAGTCCTCCGCATAGCCTGACCCAAATCGGTTCTTGTTGATGACAGAGGCCCTGGCACCGACAAACTCCTTCAGCCAGTCGAGCACCTGATCCACCGAGGCAGGGTACAGATTGGTACCAGGCAGCGGCTCCAGGTTGAACTCTGAGCCAGTCGGCACGTCAGGCAGACCGTCTCGGATCGGGTTGTACGCCTGTGCGTTCATAGCGAGCGGGGTCATGTAGTTCTTCAACAGCCTCACAGCGAGGATCGTCACCAGCTTGCGCCGGTCGTCCCTACTGATTGGATGCAGGGTCTCCCGCTGCTTGCCCTCTACAGGCTCCAGGTCCGGTTCGCCCTTCTTACGCATGTTCACGCCTGCCATCTCACTGAGTGGCGTGAGACGAACGATACCGCCCGTCTGGTCTCTTTCTACCAGAACCGGCTCGTCCTGGATGAGGAAGCCATCTCCGAGGTCTGTGGCCCCTTCAGATAGCTCTGACATCATCTCCCTCTTGGGAGCGTGCGTGTTGATCAGGTTGGTGTCGGTGATCTCACGGATGATGGTCGGGTCGAAGAAGATAGAGGGGGAGTCGGCCTCCCCCTCATCATCACCCAACAGAATTGGGTCAGCCATTAGCTAGACCATGTACGGGACGTAGTGACACCGGACTCCATGAGCGCACCCATGATAGCCCCAGCCTCCTTGTACCGGTTTGGCAGCGTGTGCTGTGCGTGCCGCTGTGAGCAGAAGCCCACCCACGGACCCGTGCTGTCGGACTGTGCCCAACAACCCCAGGCCGCACAGTAGATCGGCTGGAACGTCTCGAAGTTGAACAGAAGGGTGATGCCCTTCCGCTGGTACCTGCGGAGGCCAATGGCATCCTCAGGGTCTCCACCAGCGTTGTTCTGGATTTGATCCTCGAACCCAAGCTGCACCAGACGACCGTCCTTGTGAAGGGCCTTGATTGTGTACAGCCGCTTCTTCGGAAGGTTGCGTCCCTTGACCTCATCGAACTGAAGCGTCTTCAGCTTCTCTTCGTCTAGGTAGAACTCCTTGTCAGCGGCATAGGTGACGGCTTCTTGGCCTTCCGGTACCACAGCAGCATTGCCGTATGGTCCGTATTCCTCGTAGTCCTCACCGTGAATGTCCTCAGGATAGGGAATGTCTGAATCCACCATCTTGACTTGTCCTGGCCCGCCACCCTTTTTACGGAGTTTCGGTCCATCGGCTACTGCGACTGTTTCCTTCTTCGCTCTCGCCTCTTCTTCTGCTGCCTTGACCATCTCTTCGCTGATCAATTCACTCTTTGGTTTGGCTTCAGCCATTGTGTTTCCTTTGTATCGCTGAACGGAAGTGGAGGCCGGGTGCGTGACCCCGACCTCAGATTCATACCCTCGTCACGCCTCGGGGCAGCATTTGTAGGCAGCTTGCTCGCCACACGCTATGCGTCCGTGGTGGCTGCGACCCCTGCCGAGTCCTCAATTTCACCAACGCCGTACATTGCTGTAGCGACGATAACGAAACCTCGGATGGGGGGCCAGCGCATCACTTCAACCTTAGCGGACCACTTCTGGGCGAGGCCCAAAGCGTAGTCCCGGATGAAGAAAGCGCCTGCACGGTCAGCAGCGGCGTTAGCTGTGGGTACGTTGGTCGTCTGGAAAATGTCCACTCCGAACCAAGAACCGAAGTAACCTGCCATTGCTTTACCGATCTTGCCAGTGCCCTCACCTGTGTAAATCGACGCTGTATCGGCCTCGAATTCCGTTCGGAAATCGGCGGTCTGACGAGGGTGCAGTACACCAACGATAGACCCGAGACCAGCAGCATCATTCACCTCCAGGTTGTAGATAGCATCCAGGATATCAGTCAAAGCAATGTTCACCGTGGTCGCCCCGACCGCAGTCGAGAAGCCAGAGAACAGAGCAGAGATATCAATATCCAGCTTGTCACCAAGTGAGCGTCCCAGTTGCTTCAGTCGTGCGCTATGAGCAGCAGGAATATCTGAAACTTCGAGAACGTCGGTGACGGTAGCCATGATGCCAATTTCTGAAGTCGTGAGCGTGACGGACGTAGAGGTGAGCGGGGTGTTAGCCAGCTCTGTACCTTCTGCGACAGCCGCAGCCGTGAACTTATCAGCCTTTGGAATCTTGACAGCCTTGGATGCCTCACCACTCAGATCATAGAAATCGAGCAGTGCGGGCGTGACAACAACAGCCATCAACGCATCCTTGACCTCATCAGTCAGAATCGCAGAATACGAAACGTCATCATAGGTCGTGGTGGTCGTGGGATTGGTTGCAAAATCACTTGCCATCTAGTTCTACCTCCTTTCTTAGAGATTATCGACGGTCGATCGGGGGGAGCTTATTCGGAAGGGGCATAAGGGTTCGCTCCACTTACACGTCCCTTGCTGGGAACGTAGGGGTTATCCCTTGAAACCTGGACACGGCCTTGGCTTACGGCCACCTTCGCAGCTTGTGGATCATTTCGTGCAAGGTCCATGTACTCGTCTCTCGTCAAGGTCTCGCTTGCGGAGCTGCCAGTGCCCCCCTCGCCTGCCCTTGAACCGCCACGAGCTAGGAGTGCTAGGTCCTTGCTATCATCCGACTGTTCAGATTCCTGGTTTCCCTCATCTGTGGTCCCGGACTCTTCGGTTGTGGTAGAGCCATCTGGAGACAATTGGTATGTCTCGATGAAGGCTTCGACTAGCTCACCTGTGACTTCAGCTCCATCGGATTGACCTGCGAACAGGTCTCCGTAGGAAGCAGGGTATCCCGCTTCTCTGAATGTGTCACGAGCTTGTAGCTTCGTCACTTCCTTAGAGAGCACCTCTTTTTGGCTTTCGAGGTCCTTCTCACTCTTCTCCAACCTTGCGATCCGTTCCCGCATCTGCGGAATTGTCTCTTCGCTCATTTGCTTCCTCCTGAGCTATGTTGCCGCTGGTCGTCTGGATTTGCGGCATTACGTCCCAGTGACCAGAGCGCACTGGAAGACTTTACAAACTGTAGTGTAGGGTAGATAGGCATAGTTCACACACCCAGATGCAAGAAGGTGCTTGTACCGAGGGAGCCTGACTCCACTTCCACAAAGAGGCCACCAGCAAATACCTTGCCAAGTCCGAAGACAATGGTGCGGATAGCGGGGGCTGCGGGGATTTGCAGCGGACCAAATAGCTTGGCACCAGCAGCGGACCCTTCCCGAAGATTGACGTAGGCGTTGCTGGAACCGACGAATCTGATTGAATAGATGGTGGTGTATGCTTGCACGGTGCCGGGAGTAACCGTGTCCTCCAACCCCAGTACATCGACACGGGTAGCGCCCTCAGCTACGAGAGCGTTACCGATGTCAGTAGCGTGCAGGGTGTTGATCTCCACATACCCATCGTCGTCGAACTGAGCCGATGCAATGGAGCCACCAGTCATGGCGGCAGCGTTGACCTTCACACCTCTCGACTTGTAGTTGGCGAAGATGGTGGTCGCTTCAATGGTTGCCATTAGCTCTGCTTCCTCGAACCGCCGAACGATCCGAGCTTGGCAGCTCCCTTCTCGTCATAGCCGTAGAACGGCTTGAGTGTGTTGGCGTTGCCCTTGGCCTCGCCAACAGCACGGTTCATCATCTCGTTGATCTGGGACAGCTCGGCACCTGACCTCGGGGCCATGCCCAAGGAGAGGTCGATGAGGTCGTCAGCATTCAAGCCGTACTTGCCCATATCGACTTCGTGCCTGAGGCGCAGGAGAGCGTTGGCCGCTTGCTGCATCCCCTTCATGGCCGAGTCGAGTGTGACCGAGCCAGCCGTAGCCATAGCTGCGGTCATGGCATCATCAGCCGAGAACTGTGCAGTCAGACCAGCAGCGCCCGCTGCCTCAGCAAAGGTAGAGGCCTCATACAGATCGTACAGATCACTGCTCGCCTGCCCAGAGACAAACTCCAAGACCTCTGCCAGTGTGCCGAGGGGCGCAAACCCTTGGGACTGAAGAACAGCATTGAACGCTTCGAGAGCCGGGGCATACTTGGTAGCCCGGTCCATCATGCGTACCGTGTCCTGAACCACAGTGAGGCTGTGACCTGCGGTGATGAGGCCAGACACGAGATCAGGGGTGACCTCAGTCTCGTTGCCCACAGACTTCAGCGTGGCCCTGAGTCCAGCCTCGTACTCCAGGAAGGCATCAACGCCCTCAGCGAGAGTGAGGTTGCCCTCCTGTTGGATGAGGTCAATACCTGGGAACCGAGCCTTGAAGGAGTCGAGCTGGGACATCTGGTTGATGATCCAGTCTGTGCTCTTGTTCTCTGCCTGAGCGACGTAGATGATGTCCATCACCTGTGGGTCGTTGGCTGCCCAGTCTGGGAGTAGGCCACCGTCAAGACCCAGTGCGGTCACACGAGCAACCTCGCTCTCGAAGCTACCGGTACCAGACATCTCTACGATGCTGCCAGCGAAGGTGACGTTCGGTTGTGTGACCAGAGAGGTCAGAGTGAATGAGTCATCGTACTGACTGGGACGCATCCCAGTTCCAAAGAGCGAGTCCATCTCTTCCGGTGTGGCCTCGAAGACCACAGTCCTGTCAGAGTTGGGAAGTCCGTACTCGACGTACCACTTGCCCGAGGACTTGTCGAAGTACCACTTCATCTCGTCACCGGTCAGGATGGTGAGCTGGGTGTCTGGGTCTGGCCCGCCGCCACCGATACCAGTCTCAGCCACGCTCTCTTCTGCGGGAGTACCCTTCGTTGTGGTGGTACCGCCGCCAGCATCAGTGCTGACACCACCAGTGAACACACCACCGAAAGAATCTACGAAGTCTTGGTTTTCTGCTCCCCTGTCCTCGTACCAGTACGTCTTGTCACCCTTGAATTGGTCGGGGTATGTGTCGAAGAGATAGTCAACGGCCTTCCTACGGTCCTCAGGAGACATCTCATTGAAGACCTTACCAAACGCTGCGATGAAGTCTGGATCATCCGACTGGACATCATACCAATAGGTTCGATCCCCTTGAAACTGCTCGGGAAAGTTGTCGAAGAACCAGTCCACCATCTGCTTTCTATCAGAGGTCTCACCGCCTCCGGCACCTTCAGCGGAAACGAACTCATTACCAAAGGCGTTGATGAAGTCCTGGTCCTCTGAACCCCGAGCCTCATACCAATACGTCTTGTCGCCCTTGAAGTTCTCAGGGTAGTTATCGAATAGGTAGTCTACAGCGAGCCTGCGGTTCTCTGGAGACATATTGGAGAACACCGCACCGAAGGCTGTGATGAAGTCAGCGTCGTCACTCTGTGCGTTGTACCAGTAGGTGCGATCTCCTTGGAACTCCGTTGGGAACGTGTCGAAGAAGAAGTCCACTAGAGCTTTGCGATCAATAGCCATCGTTTATCCCTTCAGGATGCCGCTTACGGCACCCATCTTCTCTTGCATTGAATTGATGAACGGAGCGGACCCTGTTACCGAATCCTCTCGCTTCAGACGTTCATTGAACTGTTGAGCAGAAGCACCGAACTGTGCGCCCTGGATAGCCACGTTCGCAGCGTCTCTCGGATTGATCAACTGTGACGCTGCCTGGAAGTACGGCTGAAGGAACTGCTCCTCAGTCATGGACTCAGGCTTGCGCCCGTAGACGGATGCCCACCGTGAGGTGTCCTTGGCTCGCCCTCTGATGAACTCGGTGAAGTCGATCTTCTGCTTGCCTCCTGTGGACACGATAGCATCCACATAGGCACGGGCCATGCCACGAGGGTCCTGGGCATCTTCGAGTAGCCAGCCCTGCCAGAGCGTGTTCGCTCCCTTGGCAAGCTCGTCTAGATCGTAGGCAGCTCTGATGTCCTCGGCAGTAGGTCCAGCGGACCCCCTGCTTCCAGTTCGACCAGAGCCGGGGCCGGGAAGGTCCACACTGAAGTCAAGGCCACTGATCTTGCCCTCCAACCAGCGTCTGCCGTAGTCGGCCAGGTACTCAGCACCAGCCTTGGTCTCGGTATAGAACGAGACAGGAGTGGTGCCATACCCGGCAGCGTAGTTGGCTGCGGTAGGCATGAAGTGGTTGACGAGCTGATCGTTCAGCCCACCGATATGCTGTTGGAACAGACGGTTTACCTCCATCGGACTCATGCCGTAGGCATCACCGATCTCGGACATCTCTTTCCAGAGCGTGTTGTTCAGGTCCCTGAGCCATTTGCCGGGATTGTTGATGGTTCCCCATACCGGGTCTACCCGCTGTGACTGACTCTTGTCATCGTCCGGTTTGTCATCGCTGTTACCAAAAGTGATGTCACCTGTAGACTCGTCGCTTCCAGGGGCACCTCTCATACTGGGAGACATAGTACCTGAAGCAAAGCCTTCAATACCCATTAGCGTCTATCCAATTCTGAGGGTTCCTGGTTCGGGTGCAAGTCCTCCGGGAAGTAGTACGGCTCGTCACCGATCCACAGCCACGCAAGCTCCCGTCCGTATTTGTCTGTGTTGCCGAAAAGTTCTGGGTCTCTCACAAGCCAAATTGTAACACCATCTGCCATCGCTTGCTCTAGAGCGTCCACCAGGCGGTCCTTGTCCTCGTTCGCACCGTCATCGTCGAGACCGAAGTCACGGGCACGGACACCGAGGAGACGCACGGAGTGGCCCTGCTTCTCGCCCTCTCTGGTGCGGACGTGCAGCGTATCCCCATCTGGGATGTTCATAATGAAGGGCGCATAGGAGGACCCGTTGTGGGACCCATCTTCATTCGTCCAGGGACGAGGCTCCGGTGCCACCCAATCTCTAGGGCCGAACGTCCGCTCGTAGCGATCACGCCAGTTCTTCTCCCAGTCAATGGTGATGTTATCAGAGGTCAGCTCCAGGGCATTGTACCGAGCCACAACCTCACGCTGAGCTTCCTGTGTAGCCCCACCAGGAACGTCCCGCCAGTACTCAGCCTCACGCTGAGCGAAGGTCAGGAACTCTGTCATACCGAGCCGCCACGCTGGGTCGGCATTCGGGTTGTTGGCCTGTGTGTTGAGTACGATGCGGGCAGACTCGGATGGGACGCTCCGTGACTTGGTGTAGCCATCCCAGGCTGCCTTGACCGTGTTGAACACTGGGCTGTCCTCGGTGGCCGAGAGCACTTCCTGTACGGAGGTGAAGAGCTGCAAGCCATTCATGCCTGGAGTCAGGGTGATCCCAAGTACGTCGGCAATCTCCTGGACCTCTGGGACGAACGAGTTGAAGGTCAGGTCCTTGAACCTAGCTGACAGGTTGGCATCACTGATCCCCGGCCACCCGGCTCCCCAAGCCTTCTGGTCGGTATCAATCTTGACCTCTCCACGCATCTCTTCATACTCTTCAGACTCAGGATCAATCCCGTTGACTCGACCGATGAACTCTTCGAGCTTGCCCTCGAACGATCCCCAAGCAATCCACAACTCCTTGGCTGAATGGATGCCCCACTTCTCGTCGAAGTTCGTGTTGTCGATGATCTGCTGGAACGTCTCCTTGGTACTGTCATCCACCAACTGCTCCCAGATGACCTCATTGACACGCTCCGCTGTGAAGCGGTAGACGTTCTTGGCCGAGTTCTCTCGGGCAGCACCGATCGCACCGAGGATGAGCTTGGCTCGCTCCACAGGCTGAATCGGTCGGATGTAGTTCTGGTTGATCAGGTTGTTGTGCTTCGCCAGCGCACTCGTGGTGGCGTTCGTCCGGTACGGAGCATCGGTACCAGTCAGGTTCTCAGAGATGGCCTTCTCAGTCCACGACCAGCTAGAGATCGTGTTGACTGCGATCTGCGGGTTCTCGTAGATGTAGAGGTCCTGCTGGTAGTCGGGCAGCTTGAAGTACGCCGAGCGAATGTCGTTGGCGACCTGTCGCTCCTGCTCTTCACTGAGGGTGTCCCACTCCACGTCTGGGTCTCTCATCAGCTCTGGGTAGGTCTTACCTGCGTCCAGCCATACGTCCATGATGTCATCAAGGCCGGATGGGTACTGGGCGCTCACTGGTACGAGCCAGCGCATGGCCTTCTCGACACCGTGGGAGACCGAGGCGTTCCGGTCTGCCTCCAGACCGAGTGCACGGATGAACAGGTCTACCTCTTCACCGCTCCCGAGGGAGAGCAGCTCAGCGAAGTTCTCTGGATCAGCAAGCAGCGCAGACATCTGCCTACCTCTGTCAACCTCACGGCTGATGTCACCAAGGTCTGAGGTAAGGCCGTAGAAGGGAGCGCCGTTCTGTGCGCCCGCCACGTCCACACCGATAGAGATGACAGTTGAGGTCAACCCACCACCGAGGAGACGTGACGGTGCCCCACCTTGCTGATAGCCGAAGGTCGGCACCAGGTCGGAGATGGCAGCCAGGTTCGCCTGGTATTCAAGCGGCTCTTCGATTGGATCGTGCAGTCGGTCAAACAGCCAATCTGCGAACATGATCGGGATGAACCCGAGTCCAGGGAGAAGGAGGCCGAACGGGTTGTCGCCACCGGTTGGGATGAAGAACAGCGAACCGAGGTTCGTACTCTCCGACCCAGGCAGCAGCCCGCCTTCCTTCTCTCCGATGAAGCCCTTGTCCACAGTGAAGTCAGTCTGGGCGAACCGGCTCATCATCGCCAACGGCTTCGGGTTGACGGTCGGGATGAGCGACTGCTCAGCCAGGGACCGCATCCCGAGGAAGTTGGTGTCATTGACCCAGCCTCGGAGGTGGGGCTTCCGCATGATCTCTCTGCCCCAGTAGCCCATCATATCTGCCCACGGGCGACCGAACGGGAAGACTGCACGACCCTGTGATCCCATGCGACTTCCGTGGTCCCAGGTGAATAGCACGTTGTCCAGCTCACGAGCAACCGCCTGCTCCACTGCATCGTCGATAGTGGAGCGCAGCACGAAGCCTCGCTTGCTGGCCTGAGCCTGAATCCAGGGCTTCAAGCCTGTGCGAGACCCACCAGCGAGTCCCTTCAGCTTCAGGATGCTCTCAACTTCCAGGTCGGAGACAATGCGCTTACCCTGTGAGGTGAACAGCGCCTCCAGCCGAGCGGTCTCTGTCTCCCTGACCATCTCTGCCAGGAACCCACGGCGATGGTTCACCGGGTCCATGAAGAAGCGGTCGAAGAATGCGTCGGTCATCTTACCAATGGCCTGCGTAGCTCCACCGGACTTCTCAACACCACGGACTGCCCCGAGGTTACTGAACACGAAGTCGGGGAGGTCCATCGGTCGGCCAGAGGAGTCCATCTTCGCAGCGGTATCCTTGAAGGCACGGAGCACGTCATCGTAGGTGCCGTTCTTCTTGGCCTGGTTCAGGATCAGCTTGTTGAACAGGGTCTCCCAGCCTTGGTAGGCTTCTTGCGCTGCGGTGATCTGTTTGGTCACTACCGTCCCGGTCTTGGCATCCTTGACGAGGCCTGTGGCAGCTCGCAGACGAGCACCGTCAGGTGAGAAGAACCACGTCTGGAACGCTTCCTCTCCTCGCAGGTAGGCACGGAATCCCGTGTCACCCAAGAGGCTCCCTGTCCACCGCTGGGCGGCTTCGAGGTAGTGAGGATCGCTCGGAGCGATGTCCACCCAGCCGAGACCCTGCCCATCGAAGTACTGGCGCTCTGCCTGCTTCAGGTAGGTCGGGTAGTCGTTGAGCTTCTGCATACGGTACTGTGACTTCTGGCTCAGGTGTTGCACACCACGGGAGGGTGCGTTCTTGCTGAGACCGAGACGGTTCTGGATCGGGTGCCTCACGGTGGAGGCTGCCCTGGCACGCATGAACAGCGCCCGGTCCTGGAGCCACCTGGTGAGGGCCTTGGCCCCTCCGATGTGCCAGATACGCAGCAGCTCGTCAAAGCTCACACGCACAGACGTAGCGGCGCTGAACACCTTGTCAGTGATCCAGAACTTCTGGAAGTTCCAGGCCGCATCCCTGACCATAGCGACAGTCTTGAAGTGGGTAGCACGGATGTAGGCAGCGCCGCCCTTCTCCGAGGCGATGATGAGATCGAGTACGGAGGCGGGTGCGTTGTAGGCCATCGGTGTTCCGATGACATCGTTGAGCTGTGCGATCATCTCTTCCGGCGCACCGGAAATCTCCAGCTCCTTCGCCACCTTCTTCACGTCGTCAGCGAAGAAGTCTCGTGCAGCCTTGGCATTGGGGGCCTTGCCTGGGAGACCACGCTGAATCTGGTCCCACGGGACAAGACCTGTCTCGGGATCAACCAGCTCTGCCCACTGCTTGTTCGTAGCGATGTGGGTCCTGTTGTAGTCGTCGAACATATCGTCCATGATCTTGATGGTCTCTTCGTTTGACACCAGACGGGTACCGGCACGATCCAACTCGGCAGCCTTCTTCTCGACGGTGCGAATCTTCTTGATGAGGTCCTGTTGTACAGCCTTCTGCATCGGAGTGAACGGCGTGGTCCCTGAGGGCACTAGCTCCTTGCCTGCGGCGAGCCTAGTGATATCATCCCAGGCCCCACCAGACTGATCCATGAGGAACTGAATCTCCTGGAGCATAGGCTGAAGGGCCTCAGCGTGTGCGGCCTGAACTGCAATCTCTTGCTGTGCCTTGCGCTGAACCTCGAAGAGCCGCTGAATGTAGAGGTCCGACTTCACTGGGTCGTCTCCATAGAGGCGAATAACGGTCTCGTAGATACGGTCCATCGAGCTTGCACCCGACAGTTCGTAGCGACTGATCATGTTCTGTGGAGTCATGTACCGCTCAACCCACCGGCCAGCGGCGTGCCTACGAAGGGCCTTCCGAAGCAGCGTAGTCTGACCAATGGCCGTAGCTGAGGACTCGGCACCACGGGGCACCGCTCCACGGAGGATGGCATCGGACATCACCTGGCGCACCTGGTCAATCGGCACATCACCGTAGACCGTGGTCTTGCCGAAGACGTGATCTGGACGAAGGGTAGCTGCACCCTCAGCCTTCTTCAGTACGTCATCTGCATTCTTGATGAGATCAGCAC
>Ga0316192_10001960_pt1 | contig 15177 bp, 15 predicted proteins | sample MerIslwburrow_MG_FD_204931 | JGI IMG/M metagenome (GOLD analysis project Ga0316192, IMG submission 204931) | Coastal sediment microbial communities from Maine, United States - Merrow Island worm burrow | ecosystem: Environmental > Aquatic > Marine > Coastal > Sediment | place: USA: Maine...
TGTTCATATTTGAATTTCCCCGTTTCATCTCTGCCCATAGAGATGAAGGGCTTGTTTAATTCAATCGCATTTATTGTGACAGTGTCCAGGTTGCTGACAGATATGCCGGACATATCAAGGGCGCTGAATTCTACTGCATGTTTATGCCTGGAGTGGCCTGATTGTTGCAGTAGCGAGAGCTGGGCAATATTGATTGAATCAAGTTTTATATCATTGATGCCATTTATCTTTATATCGGTTAAAGATGTATCGTCGATATTGATCAGCGTTCCATCAAGCATGTTATTGAACAGCTTTAACAGTTTAATCTGTAATGTTCCATTTACAGCCAGGTGGTCATCGGGGCTCTGGTCTGGTGAGCCGGTATGGCCAAGGCTGATATCGCCCTGCCATGAGAGTAGCCCTACATCGCCACAATAGTCGAGGAGTTTATTTTCCTGGCTACGCTCGCCGAATGAGCTGTCAAATTGTTGAAAGCAGAAGCCAAGATCTTTAAAGTCGATTTGATCGAGAGAGGCGCCCCAGGCTACCGGGTCATCTTCCTGCGAGGGTTGTTGTGCAACTGTGCCATCATCTGTAATAAGGATCCCTGCAATTTCAATTGCGTCCAGGTATTGTGCGGCATTTAAATTGAAGTCTTGAAGAATTACGTCTTTAATATGAATGGTCTTGTTTTTTAACGGTGTCCATGCCCAGTCAATGGAAGCCTTGCCGATATTGAAAACACGGTCTCCGTTTTTTGTGCCGGTGGCGCCGTGAACACTGAATGTGCCCTTATAGACATCGATCGATATGTCTTCGATCTGTGAAGCTACGCCCTGTTGATTAAGCCAGTAAACCGCGCTGTAGATGATCGTGTATGGCAATGAGACACGCACAACCAGCAGGACAAGCATGGTGATTAATGTTGCTGCTATCAGCCTTCCTTGCCAGAGATGTTCGTTGTAGAGGGTTTTTATCCGAACGATTTTTGTGGTTATTTTGCTCATTTTTTACTTACCATGCTGGTCCGCATTCAATAACTGAAGGATGCTGCTGCGAGTGTTTCTGTTTAATAATGAAACTGCATCTTCGCCAACTTTAAGATAATCAATACTGTATTCGATTAAACCGTTGTTATCAATCCTAACGTATTTGATGTCTCTCAAGCTGTCGATAAAGTTGGTAATCAGTCGTTTATCGAAAAAGTCCGGTGAATTCAGTTCATATATCATGGACACGCGTTGGGCCATTAAAAAGCTGTGCTCAATAAGATCGAATTCAGAGATTTTGTTGGTACCGGTGTTGAGCAAAATAGCGAAGGTCATATAGTAGAGTTCAAGTATCGGTGAGATAACCCTGGCCAGCAGTTCCAGCTGTCCGCATTTAATACTGCTAGCCCTGGGCCTGGAATATTGATCTTTACCGGTTTTTTCCAGCAGCCTGAGTTCTACAAGGATTCCCAGAATGTGTTCGATAGCTTCAGCTAACTGTTCCTGGGTCCAGGCGATAAACAGCTGCCGCCTGAGGAACGGGTAAGTAATCGATACCAGCTCGATGATGTTCTCAAGCTTGTGCGTAGGGGCGTTGTTGAAGCAGCAGGCTATTACTGAAGGCAACGCAGTTAGATGCAAAATATTGTTTCGGTAGTAAGTCAGCAGCACCGAATTTTTTGAATCAAGATATATGATGTCGCCCATCTTGTGTTTACGTCTTCTTACACGCTTCAGAGACTCGGCGCGTTTGATTTGTTCCTCACCGTTAAGTGATACAACCTCGATTTTGTTGGAATAGTCGAGCGAGTTGATGATCGAACTGTAAATATCGATCATCGATGCCAGCTGGGCTTCATCCATATGCTGCTTGGGGGTGGCAAGCAAAACCGTTGATACCAGGTTAATGGCATTAACATGTGCAGCACGGTTGATATTTACCATAATGTGCTCGGCAATATCATTCACGGTGTCTTTTATCCACCCGGGCCTGTGTGCATCATCATATTCCTGTATGAGCCAGTTAGGGCTGTGTTTGTCCAGGTGGTTTGTAAGCATTACCGGTGTGCCAAAACTCGTATAAACATGCCCAAAGTTACCCTTGATGCCCAGTATCGAGCGCACTGAAGTAAAGAATGATTCGGCTTTTTTATCGTGGCCGGACAACTCGGCGAGATACGCTTTGCCTTCGATCATTTTTTCATAGCCGATGTATACCGGTATGAATGCAACCGGGCGTTTTCGGTATTTAAGGAAAGCACGTACAGTCATGGCGAGCATGCCGGGTTTGGGTTTTAACAGCCTTCCGGTTCGGCTGCGGCCACCTTCAACGAAGTACTCAACCGGCGTGCCCATCGATATCAGTTTTGCCAGGTACTCGAACATGACCGTTGAATACAGTTCATTGCCTTTAAAGCTGCGCCGTATAAAGAACGCACCGCCACCACGAAGGATTGGGCCGATAATTGGCATGTTCAGGTTTTTGCCGGCCGCAATATGCGGAATAGACAGTCCCTGGTAGTGGATAACGTATGACAGCAGCAGGTAATCAACATGGCTCCTGTGGCAGGGCACATAAACCAGTTCATGTGTGAGCGCCAGGTTGCGTAGCTGATCGGCATGATATACCTTTATCCCCGAATAAAATTTATTCCAGAAGGATGTGAGACCCATCTGCATCAATCGAATCGCAATGCTGGTGCGATCAGCCACGATCTCATAAAGATATTTTCTGGCCTGCAAGGCGGCTTTATAAGGAGACTTGTTCTCTTCAATACTTCTTTTTCGAATCGCATGCTGAACATCAGGAACAAGAAGCAGGTCTCTTACCAGGGTGCGGCGATGTGAAGTATCGGGCCCCAGTGTTGCCGCCTTGACCTGAAGTAACCTGTCCGATAGTACCCGCTGGATATTGTCGATGTTTTCATCGTTATCAAGCCCGTCCAGTAACAGGCTGCGGAAGCTGATAACTTCCGAGAACTGTACCAGTGTATCCCTGCCATGAATGAGTATTCTGAAAAACTGGCGGATACGTCCTGCAATTTCCCATGAGTGTGCAAACAGTACGGTGAACGCGTGTTTTTGCTTGGAGACAGGTCTGCCCCAGAAAATAGAGACGGGAACAAATTGTATATCGAGGCTGGGGTTTTCCAGCAAGGTCTCCAGGATGCCCCTGATCATGCGTGATCGCTTGGGCTGGTTTTGCAGCCAGGCCTTGAATGGCTGGCGGGGCGCAATCGTGTATACAGAGTGCCAGTTACGAAGTTCCTGCGTTGGCAGCCGTAGCAGAGGAGAAGTCAGCCCCAGTTCTGCACATTCGTGTTCGAGTACCAGCAGGCTTGACCAGGCGCGGGATTCCAGTACATAAATGACCGGCTTGTCCGGATCAAGCTTTAATTGCTCTATGCTGGTAGGAACAACGTCGACTTTTGCCCAGTGATAAAGCAGCTTCCTGCCGATATAGTTAAGGGGGCGGATGCTGCTCATGCGAGTTTAATAAGGTCTTATGCGGCCAGCTTTGTCATAAGCGGTACAAAAAAACCGGCGGCAAAATCGATGGCATCAGGCAGGCTGAATATCTCGCGGTTGTCCCTGTCTTCGGCCTGCCATTGGTCAGCTGTCTGCTTGCCTTTCAGGAAAATCATTTCAGTACACAGGCTGGTTGCGCAACAGTTATTTGCGGCAGAATTCCAGCTGATGCCAAAAAAGATATCACTGCTGTCATCAGCATCGATGATTTCACGGTTGCGCTGATGGATACTGATAGGTTCTGCTGTGGCATGACATCTTGAGTTGATGGTCGTTTCAAGGTCAAACATCGGACTAACGGCCAGAGCATCAAGTGCACACATGCAATGTACTTTATGTCCACTGACGCTGACTTCGTGTACACGCTGTTCCATTGTGAATGGATAGGCGCCAACCGGATCGCCATTACTGTCAAATACAACCATGTCATTATCCCTGAGTATCCTGATGGACTCATCAAGATCATTGACCTGTTGGGCGATCTCGTTCCTGCTCAGGGTTTTGCCACGGTTGACATAGCTGTAGAGAATTTTCTGATACACATCCGCCAGCTCCTTGCTCAGGCTCTGTTGGCGTTTAGCCAAAGGTAGAATTTCATTCAGTCGCTCAACGGCATTGTTTACTTTAGTGTTCATTTTGGTTTTCCTTCATGTCCTGTACCAGTACCCAGGGTTTTACAACGACTGCCCAGACAGTTGCATCTGTTCCGATCCAGTATCTTGCCTGATCATCCGAAACCGGCGCAAGCTTGTCTTTGTCCATCCATTGCCTGACCAGGTCGCTGTTGTCATTGGAAACCTGTAGAGCAACTTCAACAAGATCGAGGTCAGCAGAAACATAAATGGCTCTGCCTGCGGCGAAAAATCGCTGCAGCTCGGACCAGGCGATATTAGATGTTTCCGAGTGAATCTCATCCCTTGACAGTGCCTGCAATTTATCTGCATCGGTGTCAGTCATAGTAATTGTTACTAGTGATGATTTAAAGAATTATAATTTTACAGAAAACCGGGCAGGGTTTTGAGTCGTATATAACTGCTGATGCTGGCGGTTATGGTGAGTGATCTTTAATAGCGGACCGCGGGAGTTTCGATCTTGAGACCATTGGAGCGGGACATGAGATAAAGTCCCAGTAGTTTGATTTCCTCGGAATCTGCATCAAAAGGCTCCGCACGCATGGAAGTCAGGCACTGTTGTATGCGCTGATGCAGATTTGTCATTTCCCCGATATCCAGCCTGTATGCTGGGAAGCCATTGCCCTGTCCCTGGCTGATTTTTTGTCCGCGTATCATCTGGCCGGTGTATAAAGAGTGGCAATGGGAGCATGACATGTCTATCAGGCCATAACGCGTTTGATAGATTTCTTCACCTTTCCTGAGTAGTCCGGCCACCGGCCCATCGACTTGAACATTGACGGCTTCGCCATGCGCCCTGTGGCGAACAAAGGTTTCAAGCGCGATAAGGTCGGGGTGGTTGGTCGGCAAAGGTTTGCTGCCGATATTATTCCGGCACAGACTGATGCGTTTCTGTAGTGTAACTATTCCGACTTTGTTGTCGTCGTATACAGGATAACGCGCAATACCTTTCGGCTCCATTTTCCGGGCATCTGCCCCATGGCAGTCAGAACAGGCTTTACTGGCGCCATCCTGTTTTTCATTGAACAGCTCCAGTCCCTGCTCAACATAAAGCATGCCTGGATTTTCAAAGTCATCATCCTGCATGGCGCGCGTTGCCGATTTGATAAACTCGTAACCGGATTTGGCTTCTTCTGCGAGTAACGGGCATGCAGTTATTGCAAGCAGAAAAACGGACACTAAAATGAACATCGGCTTAAACAATATCATTTGAGCGTTACCAGGTAGGCAATCACATCTTCAACCTGCTGGGCAGTAAGAAATGTTTTACCGCGGTAGGGTTTACCGGGCCTGTTGATCAGGCGCGGATCACGATAAAAGCCCGGCATGATTGACATGGGATTGATATTGCGTGTATCGACAATCCGCACACGGATCTGGGCTTCGGTTAAGCGCGAAGCGAGACCCTGCAGCGGCGGTCCGATCGTTCCGTAAGCTTCGATGCCGGGAATGGGCAGTTGATGACAGGCAAGGCAGTTGCCCAGGTGGCTGTCCGAGACGACCTGTTTACCGCGCAGGGCATCGCCGTCAAGACCACACAACGGATCTTCGATAGCATAATCCTTTACTTCCCAGCTGCAGTAGTTTTCCGGGAGTGTGGCAGTATCCTCCGCCATAGCTATTATGGGCGCAAGCGCAACAAGTAGAAGAATGAATTGGCTGGTCCTGATAAACATTTGCGTGATTATAAATACTCGATCGTATTATGTATTGTTACTGGTTATTACAGGTTTTACTCGAGTATCTTTATTACAGTGAAGGCGCCCCTGATATCGCCTTTGCTGAAGCCGGTTGCCTGGTCATTTGGATACAGTTTTTCAAGCTGAGCTGACAGGTTCTCTGGAATTTGTTTTCCGTGGCATGTCAGGCAGACATCATCGGTTGGAATCGCTTTCATATAACGAAATACCCTGTTGCCGTTATGCTGCACGATTTCCGAGTACTCAATCGTTTTCAACGCTTCACCTTCAGCTTTGCGGTGTTCGAATTGTTCCAGTACAGACAGCTCCCATGGGTCAGGCGCATTCAGCGGGTTTCTTGTTTTTAGCGATGTGCGACCGACTTCCATGCCTTTTTCCGTAGAGACCTTTTGTGCCAGCTTCGGCGCCTGTACTTTACAAACAGATATTGCCTTTATTGGCCCTTCCGACTTCATGCTTGACTGCAGAGTGGCTTTAAGCTCGGACCCCAGCGCTTTAATAGCGCCACGTGTTTCATTCACCAGTTGCTGATTGTCAGTGGCGTAGCTAGTGAAAGAAGCCAGGAGTCCGCAGAGGGTTAGCAGGATTTGTTTTTTCATGAGTATGCCCATATTAATTACTGGTAGTATATTAAAATCGATCAGATGAGTCGGTACAATCGGAATTGACCATATAAATTATTACTCTCGCAAAGCCGCCAAGGCCGCAAAGGTAACATGAATAAGAAAATATCTTTTATTTTGTCTTTCTTTGCGCCCTTGGCGGCTTTGCGAGAAAATAAGCTTTTTAAGCTCTTGCAGAGACAGCCTCCATATACGAATACTGACTGTAGCAGTCATATCCGGTCTGAATTACTACAGTTTTTTACAAGTTGGCAGGCCAGTGTTCAATCCCGATGACCATGAATTCAACACCCAGCATGCCGCATAGTAGTGTGACGATGGCAAGTACGATCTCGAAACCGTTTTTCGCCAGCGTGCGAGCGCCTAAAAAAACAGCAACAGCCATAATGATAAAACCGAATTCGCTGATTATCAGCACGGTCAGCAACGGCAGTACAAGCTCAGCACCAGGGTCTGCGGCGCCGGTTTTAATCAAAATCCCCATTAAGAACAGGCCCAGGCCAAAAGCAATAAACGGGAAGTTGCTTTTTTTCATGGTCAGAAGAAATGCGTTATCGGCTCATCAAAGTGGATCGCAGCCTTTGACTATCAGTGCCAGGTTTGCACTGTTGCGCGCCTTTTCGTAATAAGTGTCTGCAGTGCCAGTGGCGGTCTGGGTAAAATCGAAACCTGTCATTCCTGATAAAGCGGCAAGCGCATCAAAAGAGCTGCGGTCTGCATCATAAGCGGCAAAGGAAGAGCGAATCTGATCGCATGAAAAAGCACTCGTTTCGCCGCTTGTCATGTTTTTCGCCTCGCCGGCCATCTCGCAGCCGACAAGTGAAAATATCAGGGATGCGGAAAATAGTAATCTGTACATGTTGGATAATTCCGTGTGTATATTATTCAGGTTTTTGTAGTGATGCCTATATTAACAGAGGCCTGTTGGCTTTGATCTGACTATTTGCCAGTGCTGTAGCCTGGAAGCAGCGAAGCGACTAAATTCGATTGCATCGAATTTAGTCGTCACTTCCCTGTGTCTAGCCCTACGGGCCATCAAGCAATAGAGAGTTCATGTGATCCTGTCAATTTTAGTGAACAGCCTTGAGCTGGCTCGCAGGGCAGACTAATTTTGCCGGGAGCATGTGAATGTCCGAAGGACAGCCTGCAAGGCGAATTACAGGACGTAATTCGTAATACATGGATGTATTCTGTAAATCCGGGGGCTTGGTTTTGGAGGGTCATCCCTCATTTTGGGCATAAATAATTTTTGCCGCTAAAAACGCCAATGACGCTAATTATTTTTCAATAAAAAAGGGCTTTTGCGCATTTTGCGTGATTTGCGGCTAAATAAATATTTGCCAGGCAGTGGGCGGTTACAGGTACTGGATTATGCTCATAGAGCATCGAAATCATGGTCGTTATGGAATGCGGGTTTTGGCATCATAGATAAACAGCGCGCGGAGCTTTTCCCAGAATTCCCCGCCGAGGATGAACAGCGTTATGACCAGTAAAAAGTCTGCTGTCAGGTTCATCGCAACCCGGTGCTCATCATAACCGGGAAGCCAGTGTGGCGCATAGAAAGTAATGTAGGCAAAGATGACATGCGGTATCAACAGGGCCAGGCCGATATTGTAGCGTAGCCGGCTTACCTCGCCCGTAGGCAAGGCGCGTTTCAACAGGGCAAATACTTTGGCTTTTATATAGATAAATCCTGACTTGCCCATAATTGCAATTGCAATCACACTGAATACTTCGGGCCCGCCGATCAGCAATATGCCCGAGATCAGTGTCCGGACTTCTGTCGATACATCAAGGTATGCGACAAGCGGTATTAATAGAGGCAGTAAAAACCCGATCACTAGTATTGTGGCGCCGGTATAAAATTGCGCGCCGGGCGCCGGTGTTTGTGTTGTTTCGTTATTTTTCATATCGAAGGGCTTGTGTGAAGTGACATTGGTTGCAATGGTCCGCGAAAAAACATCCTATGCTGGAGATTTAACATCCTGTTTTCTCGCAGAGGCGCAGAGTACGCAGAGATTAATACTTGTTTTGTCGAATTGATCTCAATCTGTAGGAGCGGCTTCAGCCCCGAATTATCGATATTTGCGACTGAAGTCGCTCCTACAACAAAAACAATAAAGCCCTCTGCGTTCTCTGCGCCTCTGCGAGAGTAAATATTATATATGGCCAATCCCGGCCGTACTGACAATAAATCATAATCGTAGTTTGAATTAATATGCCATTGACCGTCAGATTGAATCCCGACTGTTATTTATAGTTAATGTCATCCATGCCAGGCGAAGATACCGGGTTGTGTTAAAGATATTTGTTAATAACTTCTGCAAGTTCCTCTGACATCTGTGAGCCGATGAGTAAAGGCCTGCCCTGCTTTAACTCGAGCTGTACACCCCTGTTGCCGCTGACATTATATGCTTTTCCTTTCCTGCTGAAACGGATACCCCAACCGCCATATTCCCTGATGGGCCTGTAAGTTCTGGCTTTGCAGGATGTAATGTTGTCAAAAGAAATTTTCCTGCGGGTGAGTGGAAAAAAACGAATATGTATACCATCGGGGCCAACTTCAGTGATTAGCTTTAATTTATAAAAAAGCAGGGTGAGTCCTGCGCTAATCAATGATGAAAACGCGGCGGAAATAACCAGCGCGGTGTTTGTCATGGGCCTGTCGCCCCATACCTGCCCCAGGTATAGCTGTGTGTAGATGCCATGAGCGAACATGCCGATGACACACACGGTAATTACCAGTAAAAGAAGCCATACCCAGGGCTGGCGAAATTGCTGCTCTTCATGGAATTCTGCAACCGGGTTGTGTATATGCTGCACGGGTGGATTCCTCATAAGTTATTGTCAGGGAAAAACAGCACCTGTATTCAGGCCATGGTTTGTCGTGCGATCGTAATCTTTCTCGATGCGGCTGTATTTGGCAATTACGCTTTTGCCAATTTCATTTGCATCTGACTCAAGCTGTTCACAGCTGTTCCGCGAAGCCATATTCAATATTTGATTCTCGATTTCGATCGCGGCCCTGCTGCCCAGGTCCATATGTCCAAGCTCATGGTCGAATAAAGCGGCATAATATTTGTCCCAATGGGCTACCACAGAATCCGCTATCGACAAGGTTTGTTTCAGTCGGGGCAAAGTGTATACGACTTCCAGTCCGGTCGTCACCTTGCTGATCTCGCACGAGTTTCCGTTATCTAGCCACCAGAATTGCCAGCTTACATTCCATTTGGTATGCGCAGCGTACCGCTTTCCGTTTTGATGCACGGGTGTTTTTGCAATAACGTCTGTCCATATGTCCTCGGCGGTTTCGCCTTCCACCATGTAATAAACATTGTTCACCCTGGTTTCTGTTCCGGCGATTGCATCCAGCGGCAGTGAGCAAAAAACAAGCAACAATAGCGATGTGTTTTTACACCAGAGCATTAAACAGAAGCTTGCCATAGATCAGATGATTTTTGTCGGCAGCCAGGTTGCCAGTTGAGGCCAGTAGGCAATCATGCCCATGGCCAGAATTTGAATAATGATAAACGGAATCACGCCTTTATATATATGCATGGTTTTGATGGTATCGGGTGCAACGCCACGCAGGTAAAACAGTGCAAAACCAAACGGTGGTGTCAGGAATGATGTTTGCAGGTTGATCGCAATCATTATGCCAAGCCACACGGGGTCGATGTCCATTGCGAGCAAAACCGGTCCGACAATGGGCACAACAACAAAAGTAATCTCGATAAAATCGAGCACAAAACCCAGTAAAAACATCACCAGCATAACGGCAAACACGGCGGTGTATGTACCGCCGGGCAAATCGCTCAGCAGTTCCTCTACCAGTTCATCGCCGCCAAAGCCCCTGAATACCAGCGAGAACAATGATGCGCCGATCAATATCATGAAAACCATGCTGGTTATCTTCGTGGTGCTGCGCACGACTTCAGTCAGGTTTTCACGGTTGAGCTGCTTTTTCAATGCGGCCAGGAGCATGGCGCCAACAGCGCCAATGGCCGCGGCTTCGGTGGGTGTGGCGAAGCCACCAATGATGGAGCCGAGCACGGCAACAATCAGCAACAGCGGCGGCATCAGGCTCAGCAACACATCTTCAATAAGGCGATTTGAGTGCTTATGTGTATCTCCTGACATCGCCGGCATGGCATCGGGTTTTATAAATGCAATCAACACCAGGTATGAAATATACAGACCGACCAGCAATAAACCGGGAATCACTGCGCCGACAAACAGGTCGCCGACAGAAATCGTTTCCGGTGAAAAGATGCCCATGTCGAGTTGCGCCTGCTGATAGGCCGACGACAATACGTCACCGAGCAGGACCAGCACAATGGATGGCGGGATGATTTGTCCGAGCGTGCCCGAAGCGCAGATAATGCCCGTCGATATCTGCGGATCATAGCCGCGCTTCAGCATCGTCGGTAATGACAGCAGGCCCATGGTGACAACCGTGGCGCCGACGATGCCTGTACTGGCGGCGAGCAGCATGCCGACCAGCGTTACCGATATCCCCATGCCGCCGCGCAGGGGGCCGAATAAACGCGCCATTGTTTCCAGCAGGTTTTCTGCAATCCTGGAACGTTCCAGCATGACCCCCATGAAGACAAATAATGGCACCGCGATAAGTATCTGGTTGGTGATGATGCCGTATAAACGATTGGGTAATGCCTGAAGGAAGGTCGGGTCAAAAGTACCTGTTGCCTCACCGATAAAAGTAAACGCCAGCGCCGTTCCCGCCAGCGTAAACGCAACCGGGTAGCCGCAGAGCAAAAATACAAAAACAGCTGCAAATAAATAGAACGCCATCCATTCCATCAGCCGGTACTCCTGATGGTTTGTATTGAACGCACTATCTGCACCAGCGCCTGCAGTATCAGCATGATGGCCAGCACCGGAATCAGGCTTTTAAGCAGAAACACGCCAGGCAGGCCACCGGCTTCACGCGAACCTTCCAGCACGTTCCAGCTTTCGCTGACATATTCCCAGCTGATCCAGGCAACAAACACCATCACCGGCAGCAACAGCAGCAGGCTTCCGAACAGGTCAACCCAGGCTTTTGTTCTGGTGGAAAAGCGGCTGTAGAAGATATCGACGCGCACATGCGCTTCCTGTTGCATGGCCCAGGAAGCACCGACCAGAAACACCATGGCGTGCATGTAAGTGATGGATTCCTGTAACCCGATCCAGCCGATATCGAATACGTAGCGCAGCACGACAACGATAAAGGTGACGATGACCATGAGCAAGGTCAGCCAGGATACAGCGCGACCCGACCAGTCGATAAAGCGTTCGATGTTGTCTATTAATGAATGCATGCTTTAGATTGCCATACCCGCTGTTGTAGTAAGTGCCAGGTAAAAAGTCTCATTTACTTATCAATGAGCGATGGGGATTATTCATTTGCTCTCGCAAAGGCGCCAAGCTCGCAAAGAACTACTAAACGTTGTTTGTTAACCCACATTACCTTTGCGCTCTTTGCGCCTTTGCGAGAGTAATATCTTATATGCCCTATGTTGCCTACAATATTTATAGAAGTTCAAACAATACGCTGCTCAAATCCAGTAACCGCGATACACTTCATTGTTTGCAACACGGTCTTTCAATATCGCCCCGAATTCATCCGGGTCCTTTGTATGTACCAGCTCGCCGGGACGTGGAAAATGCTTGTCATGCAATCTTGAAAGCCAGAAACGCAACGCGCCGGCTCTTAACATGGCGGGCCAGTATTGCTGTTCATTTCGCTGTAAAGGACGATAGCGGTTGTAAGCTTTCAGCAAGGCGACGACTTTGTCGTGATCAAGACCGGCAGTGTCTGTGTTGCACCAGTCATTGGCCAGTACGGCAACATCGTAAAGCAGAACATCGTCGCAGGCATAATAAAAATCAATGATGCCGCTGAGCGTGTTCCCGTCCCATAATGCATTGTCACGAAACAGGTCCGCGTGAACCACGCCGCGAGGTATGTCGGCATCACGCCTGGATTTCTGAAAATCAACTTCCACCTTGAGAAACACAGCGTCTTCATCGGCCAGCTTGCTGTACACGGCTTCTGCGGTAGACGCACACCAGGCAGGACCACGGGGGTTTGGCTGATGGGCTTCATAACTCAGGCCCGCCGAATGCATCTTGCCCATGGCAGCGCCAATCTGCTCGCAATGTGCAATGTCTGTTTCGCGAATACTGCCGCCGTTAAGTCGGTGCACCAGTGCCGCCGGCTTGTGCTTGAACATGATCACATAGTTGCCGTTATTGTCCGCAACCGGATCTGCGCTGGGTACCTTGTGATCTGCAAGGTGGTGCATCAAGCCAAGGTAGTACTGCATTTCCTCAAGCGTATGGTGCTCGAACAGCGTCAGTACAAAACTTCCACCGTCATCATTGTCGGTGTTAACGAAGTAATTGGTGTTTTCGATGCCGTCAGAGACGCCTTTAAAATCACGCAGCGCACCCACTGAATAGCCCGACAGAAAGCCTTCCAGTTCGCCAGTTTCAATGGTGGTGTAGACAGACATAGCGCGCGTGGTGAGGGCCTGATACAAAGGATGGGGATTTTAGCCGAAATGGGCTGAAGATGTAGCCCGGATGCGGCGAAGCGAAATCCGGGGAGTTCGTGCAGTATGGGCATTATTTATTCTGATTAGAGAATAGTTAGCCGCGAAGAACGCCAAATACGCAAAAGCCGTTTAGAGGCCGCGAAGAACGCTAAAGACGCGAATTATGTTTCAATAACCAAGAACTTATTTGCGCCCTTTGCGTTATTTGCGGCTAAAGCTGCTCATACGCAACAACAAAAAACTCTGTGCTCTCTGTGGATAAATAAATGTTAAACAGACCTACAACTCCATCAGTTTTTCCTGCTCTTCCGCAGATGGTTCGAAGTCGCGGCCCTCGTAGAAATCGAATATGGCTTTGACGATTTCTTCAGGTTCATCGATGAGCTTGAGCAATTTGAGGTCTTGCTTGTTGATCATGCCCTCGGCAACCAGCGTATTTTTAAACCAGTCGAGCAGGCCCTGCCAGAAAGGTTTGTTCACCAGGATGATGGGAATATTGCGTGTTTTCCCGGTCTGGATCAGGGTCAGTATTTCTGCCATTTCATCCAGCGTGCCAAAACCGCCGGGTAACACCACGTAGGCCGATGCATACTTTACGAACATCACCTTGCGCGAAAAGAAATGACGGAAGCTGAGGCTGATATCCTGGAATTTGTTGGCGACCTGTTCGTGCGGCAACTGGATATTAAGGCCGATACTGGGAGACTTGCCGGCACTGCCGCCTTTGTTGATGGCTTCCATGATGCCGGGGCCGCCGCCACTGACCACTGAAAAGCCGGCGTTTGACAGCGCTTTCGAAATTTTTTCCGCCTGCTTGTAATTAGGGTGGTCAGGCCTGGTGCGCGCCGAGCCGAATACACTAACCGAAGGGCTGATCAATGCAAGTCGTTCAAAGCCTTCAACGAATTCGGCCATGATCTGAAAGATTTTCCAGGATTCGCGAATCAGTGCCGCATCGTTGACCGGCGACATGCGCTTGAGTTTGCTTTTGACAGAATCGTCCATTGTATACCTTGAATTCATTTTAATCGGCGATAGAAGCTGCCTAGTTTAACCAATATCCAGAATGCAGCCCGGATGTAGTAAAGCCAAATCCAGGGAATCAGCGCTGAATGGATATCCTTTTATAGTAATTACAGACAAACTTAGCCGCGAATAACGCCAAATACGCGTATTATGTTGCAATAATCAAAAGCTATTCGCGTTCTTTGCGTTCTTCGCGGCAAAAGCCGCCCTTACAAAATAAGAAAACTCTGTGTTTCTCTGTGACTACATTACTTGTAAGCAGAATCTAACTTAAGCATAGCCATAAACTGCGCGCTTTTGCGATAATCGCTGACACATTTTATATTCTGGAAAATTCCATGGCTGAAAAAGATCCACCCGTCATACTGGTTGATGGCTCTTCCTACCTGTTTCGGGCTTTTCATGCCCTGCCGCCACTGACCAACAGCAAGGGGCAGCCGACCGGTGCCGTTTATGGCGTAATCAATATGCTGCGCAAGTTGCGCGAGGAGTACAGGCCCGAATACATGGCCGTGGTGTTCGATGCCAAGGGCAAAACCTTTCGCCACGACATCTACAAGGAATACAAGGCGCATCGCCCGCCGATGCCCGATGACCTCAAGGTGCAGATCGAGCCGCTGCACCAGCTGGTAAAAGCCCTGGGTTTTCCGCTGATCTCGGTTGAAGGCGTCGAGGCCGATGATGTCATCGGCACGCTGGCGACCCGCGCCACGCAGCAGAAAAAGGAAATGCTGATTTCAACCGGCGATAAGGACCTCGCCCAGCTGGTGACTCCGCATGTCAGCCTGATCAATACCATGAACAACGAGGTGCTGGATGAGGCCGGTGTTGAAGGCAAGTTCGAAGTGCCGCCTGCGCGCATCATCGATTACCTGACCCTGGTCGGTGACACCTCCGACAACATACCGGGCGTGCCCAAGGTGGGTCCGAAGACTGCAGTGAAGTGGCTCAAGCAATACGATTCGCTGGATAACCTGCTCGAGCACGCTGAAGAAATCACGGGGAAAGTCGGTGACAACCTGCGCAGCAGCATTGACGACCTGCCGATGTCGCGTGACCTGGTGACGATTCGCTGCGAGCTGGAGCTGGGACTCGAGCTGGAAGATCTGATAATACAGCCGCCGGACAACGAGAAA
>Ga0316192_10001961_pt1 | contig 15177 bp, 8 predicted proteins | sample MerIslwburrow_MG_FD_204931 | JGI IMG/M metagenome (GOLD analysis project Ga0316192, IMG submission 204931) | Coastal sediment microbial communities from Maine, United States - Merrow Island worm burrow | ecosystem: Environmental > Aquatic > Marine > Coastal > Sediment | place: USA: Maine...
AACCTATTGAAATATAAAGAAGTGCAGCGGCCTGCAAAGCCGTGGACCTCGGTTCGATTCCGGGCTCAGCCTCCATTTACTCCTATAAACCAATAAAACCTACGGTGTGAAGTGAGACTGCCTTTAATATCACGTTTTCCCAGCCTGTCATTTAAAGTATATCTTGCTACCTTAAATATGGCTTTATAGCTTATGAATATACCTCAGATAGTGGCTGTGTATCGGGCACACGTTGTTTTTGTAGAAAGTAGGAAGAGTATTAGATCTGGTTTGTTGCAGAACTATGTATCAAAGACTTTTCTAACTTCACTCTGAACTAAGAGCTTGTAGGGATATTCTGAAACATTGCTTCGGTAATAATTTTAATGTGGATAAGCAGCTGTTCTTTTCACATTAAAAAAGCCTGCCAAATAATGCTGTATTGATCTGTTTTCAAAGCAAAATACTTAATAAAACAGCAGCTATAAAGCTAACATTATTTTCTTAAAAAATGATATTTGTCGTTAAGTAACGTGTTTCTGCACAGCTTGACAGCAAGACACCCTCCACGTATAAAACCTCGCAATAATTGGGGTGAAGGATTTTAAAGGATCTACCCGCCACAAAAATAACAGTAGCTAAGGAGTGCCAGGGTTATGGTTAAGCTTGTCTTTCATTTGTTCGCATCGCGGTTTGTTTTAATTCAAATTATTCTGCCTGTTTCTATATGCTGGCAGAATTACCTGCATTGCATGTTGACTAAACCCCCCTCATTTTATCGTACATCTGTTCAAAGTATTGCTCCCATTAAAAAAAACTGCATCTAATTTAGGATGCAATGTGTCATGTGATGATATGTGGCAAGTTAGCATGATTATCATGCCAATTGAGTGGCTTGTTACATAAGTCAAGATACAAGATTACTAAGGTCTAAAAATGCGCTCTACATCAAAATATTTTCTAACTGCTGCTGTTGGGGTACTGGGTTTGGCTGCTGCTTTTTATTTCGGCAGTTCCCAAAATGCAGTGATTGAAGAAGTTGCTCAAACAGTGGGTCAAGAATCACACGGAATACAACAACTACCAATTGTTGAGATGCAAAAAAAGCCACAGGCAAAACTTACTTTTGATGAGGCACTGCAAAAGATTATCAAGAAGAATATGCCGGTCAAAAAGGATGAGCTAACTACGGCATTGAAAACCCATGTTGATGAAGTAAGTGACATTATCGCCTCATTACAAAGTGCAGATAAAGCTAACCAATCCCTGCTTAAGGGATTGTTAGAAAGCAAATCCCATGAGTTGGATGTCGTGCATGAAGAGATTAATCATCAGCTAGATGAAACAAGCCAAAAACTTTCTGGGGATCGACTGGCCAGCCTGGAGATGTTTCGTGAAAAAGTAAATTCACGGTTTGAAAAACTGAATATGCTGATTGCGACAATATCAAAAACAGAAGCGGGTACTGAATTCATTAATGCGCTGAACGAAGCAGCGCAATACGTTAATACACTGCGCAAACCAACCATCGTTCCAAGTTTTCCACAGCCAACCTTCCAAACACCGCCAGATCTTGATCATGAAACCCCAGAGGCTGCACCACCAGCCTATATGCGTGCACCATCGGATAAGGTCAGCTTGTTGAATATGTCCATCGATGGATGGGGCATGCTAGGGATAAATACAGCGATGGCGGCGGCACCCACAGCACCAGATGCTGAGGCCGCTAGATGTAATTACAATCCAGAAGATCTTGCTGCATCAGGCCCCGAAATTGTCTTTGACTCACGTATAACAGCGTTGGCGGAAAAACTAGAATATAATCCGCTGAAAATTTATGAATATGTGAGCAATGAAATTGATTATCAAGAATACTGGGGATCATTAAAAGGGGCAACGGGCACATTGGTAAGCGGCTCTGGTAATGCTACCGATCAGGCCTCGCTGCTCTCTGCACTATTGCGTGTGTCAAAAATCCCTACACGCTATGTTACGGGCCAAATATATTTTGCAACTGCTAATGATCGTGGTCGTAACTGGATGGGGGTAAAAACTGATGCTGCATTTTATCGTGTTGCCCCTAATGCTGTAAGTTTCAATGGTGGTGCATATTATGGGTTGAACAATCATGTCTGGATTCAAGCCTGTGTGCCTTATGACAATTACCGAGGTAGTACTTCTGATAAAAGTGGCTACCATTGGATACCTCTTGACCCTGGTTTTGAGCAATATGATTATGTGCAGGATGAAGTAGTACCATCAAGCTTCAGCTTGAATGATTTCTTGTACGGTGCAGGTGGCTACATGCTCAAACGTACCCATAAACTGCCACATGAAGCATTTGAAGAAGAACTATCTAAATACATAGGCAAGCCGATTCGTGAGGCAGGTTATACGGGCACTAAGCGTAAAGTTAAGCATGACATACTTCCAAGTACCCTCCCTTATCAGGTGAATATCTTCCAAGAGTGGGGAAATGGTATTACAGCCTCAGAAACAGCAACCATTCCGGCGGGGCACCGTCATTCACTGAGTATTACTGTCAAAAACAGCAGCGGCTCTGTACTGCACCCAACAACACGATTTGATATGCCAGAAGTGGCATTAAAGCGCATAACCCTACGATTTGATGGTGCAACCCAGGCACAGGTTGATGCTACTAACTGTGTAGCTACAGATGTTACGCCTGTAATTGCTGTAGAAGGGTTAGATGAAAGCGTAAGTGGAAAGTCCAGTGTTGATCTCTGTAGTACAGATAATATTCTGGAGATGGTTATTCATTATGGCACTGATCCAAATATTACATCGAATAAGGTAAATAGTGTTATCTATGAGAATATTGGTGCGCACAACTACCATGCGCTACAGGGGTATGCGCTCCAGGCCTCAGAGCTTCTGATTGAAGAACGATCAGCAAAAATATTGAACAGTGTAGGTCAAATTGAAGTGCCAAATGACTCGCAGGATGAAACGCTGGGCGAATACCTGCATGTTGTAGGCCTTAAGTATATGGACTACATAACTCGGGCAAATGTCCGAGTGGGTGCCTTGTATGATGGGTATGGTGTGTTAGGGCGTCATCTTGGATTGACCTCTACCCGTAAGAGTGTCGACTACCTGTTTGACCTGCACTATGGCGTTACCGGTAATGGTTTTTTGATTGATGTGGCGGGTGGCGTAGGTGGCGTGCGTGACTACACCACGGGTAATTTCATCTATGATGCATTTTTGTTAAGTGGCTATACAGGCTCTGCTTACGAGTCATACATCTGGCAGGAGATGGGGCATCTGGATGCAGTGAGCAGTGTGCGTGGTATTCAGTTTGCTAATGAAACGGGCATGCAGGTTAAGACACTGTTGCCTGCTGATGCGGGAAATAAGCCCTGGGGCTTAACAACCTATAGCAGTGACTCTGTATATGGTTACAGCAGTAAAACACTTACAGACATACAGGTCGATCTGAGCAATGGTGGTGATGCCGTCTTACCAGAGAAAAAAATCCTCTACAATAACTGGTTAGGGCAGGTTTTCATTACTGCCGTAGAAAATGGAAATGATGGTCGAACAGGTGCCACATTTGCCATTGGTGGAGATTACTTTGCTGGAGGTGGTTACACCACTGGCTACCCTGTCTCAAGCACCTATAACCCGGTACTAAATACCGGCTTTACCAACACCTACTCAAGCAACATATCTAACATGCTTATGCGTGATAGTGGAGCTACCGGCATAAACAGCATCTCCTATTCCGATGGCCCCAGCAACACAATAACAGGTAGTGCTCCTAATTATGTAACTATGACTGGTGATCCCGTTAACCTGGTCTCCGGCAACATGTATCACCCCGAGCAGGATTTCCAACTCAAAGGGCGCGGTGGTCTCAACATTGCTTTTGAACGTGTCTACAACTCGCATGTACGTAAAGATGGCCCACTCGGCTATGGCTGGACCCATAGCTTCAATCATCAGCTGAAATTTCTTGATACCGATGAGAATAACACCACAGACCAGGTTGTCTGGGTAAATGGCAACGGTGCTACCAATAGTTTCGATGTTAGCGGTACATCATCAGGTGTCACCACAAACCAGACATTCACAAACCAGGAAGGGATGTATGTTACCGCCAAGCGGGAAAGCAATGGCGAGTACAGCATCAAAGAGAAGAATGGCCTAACTTTCTATTTTGAGAATATCAGTGGCACTCCGGATGCCACCGCAAAACTGACCCAGGTTATCGATAAAAACGGCAACGCCCTCAACTTTGCATATAGTGGCGACAACCTGCAATCAGTTACTGATGAACTCAATCGCAGCCTGACATTCCATTATGATGACGGCAATGCCCACATCACCCGCATTGAAGACTGGAGCGGCCGCACCTACACCTACGACTACGATACCAACAATAATTTAATAAGCTACGAAACACCGCTGGCTGCTGCAGGCCAAGAAGCGCCAGCTATCTATGCCTATTATGTGGCAGGTGATGGCAGCAACCTTGATCATGCCATGAAGTCCTTCACCAACCCCAACGGTGATGGCATGACCTTCGAGTACTACACCAACGGCAAGGTATTCCGTCATATTGATAAGCTGGGGCAGAGCTACACCTTTCGCTATAACAAGTTCCGCCGTGAAACCACCACCATTGATGAAAAAGGCATTCGCCAGACCTACCTGTTCAATGAATGGGGTCAGCAGTTGGAGCATGTGCAAGGCGATGGCTCCAAGCGCTACTACGAATACACCGATGCCAACCATCCAATGAACGAAACGGCAGTTCGTCATTCACTGGGTTACGAAACACAACACCAATATGATACTGATGGTGACTTAAACAAAAGTACCCTGCCGGATGGCACAACACTGGAATACTTTGGTAAAAATGTCTTTCACCAATACTGTACGGTTAAAGATACCAATGGCAACTACAGTCTGAGTCGCTATGATGCCAGCGGCAACAGAACAGCATCCATTGCCTTGAAAAAAGGTGTAACACTCACCACGGCAGAAGCCAACGACTGTAACTATGTGCCACCCACAGCCAGCATCCAGGCTTGGAACATCAATACTTATGACACTTACGGCAACCTAAAAACAAGCAAACGGGTGCGTGATTTCACCACTCAAACAGGCCCCTATGTTGAATACAGTTATGACAGCAATAAACTGAATCCAACCACTGTCAAACGCTGTGGCATGCAGCACGATGCCAATGACAACCTGCTCTCATTCTGTGTGGAAGGCACACAGACATTCGACTCACTGGGCCGTATGACAAAAGGCGTCAGCTCAAATTTCTATCCAACAGAGGTGGAATATGACGAGAATGGCCGAGTAGCCCGCAGCACAGACGGCACCGGCCAATGGGTTGAATTTAGCTATGACGATAATGGCAACATAACTAACCAGCATACACTGGGTCTTGGCAGCGATGGCCGGATTGGCCTGCTCTCTCGTGACACGGTTGAATATGACCTGCTTAACCGCCCGATTGCCAGCAAAAACATAACTGGTTTTACCACCCGTACCGAATACGATGAGATTGGCAACGTCACCAAAGTGACCAACCCCGATGGCTACAGTATTCGTTTTGAATACGACGGCATGAACCGCCCCACGCGGGCCTTTGATGAACACGGTCATGAAGTCAAAACCGACTACGACATCGGTGGCCGTCCTATCAAAACCACCGATCCCAACGGCAACAGTACCCACTACGAATACTACGGTAAAGAAGAGAACGGCCGACTGAAAAAAGTCACCACGGCTGACAACCGCACACAACAATATTTTTATGATAACAGCGGCAATGCCATTAAAACCCTGGACAACAGTAGCCGTGAAACCCTAACAGACTACGACTCACTGAACCGCCCGGTACGTTCGGTTGGCCCGCTGCATAACAGTTTTGGTTTGCCCTCCACCCGTCAGGTCACCGTGACTGAATATAACGAACTGGGCTATGTCACCACGGTCAAGGCGGGTTACACAACAGATACCACCGGAGCCGTGGGCAGTGATGTCCTGGCAGACCAGGCCACCTACCAGTACGATGACTTTGGTCGCCAAATCAGCGAAACCGATGCCAATGGCAAAATCACACAACGCTTCTACGATGAGCACGGCAACCTCAAGCGGACAGAATCACCTAACGGCCATATTGTCAGCTACACCTATGACCACAGCCGCAATGGATTGCTGAGCACACAGACCGCCAAGCTTTCAGGCACTGACCCCAGTCCAGATATCACCAGCTACGACTACAACGCGCTGGGACAGATCACACAAGTCACCACACCTGAGGTCACCTATACCTACGGCTATGATAATGCCAACAGACTGGCTACCATCACCGACAGTCGTGGCAACAAAACACTGACCTACGACTACAGCCCCGGTGGTCAGCTCAACTACGTGGCCGATAGTGACGGTAAGCGTACAGATTTTCTCTATGATGCTGCCAGTCGCCTAACTGCCATGTTGGCTGCTAATGGTGACCGCGTAAACTTCATCTTCGATGCCGGTGGCAGGCTGCGTGAAACCAGTATTCCAGATGGCCTCAAGGCACAATACAGCTACGATGCAGGCAACAACCTCACCAAACTGGTCAACAGCACCAACCAGGGCATCATTAGTCAGCACGACTACACCTACGATGCCTCCGGTCGTCGTGAAACCCATCTGGAAAATATAGCAGGCACCACAACTGACTATAAATACAGTTACGACAACCTGGATCGCGTCACCCGTGTGGAGAAAGACACTGGCGCAACACTGGTTGAACAGTACAGCTATGATCAGTTCAACAACCGTCGCACACGTCAACCCAACGGTGGCTCCACCTACTTCTACAAACATGATGCGGCCCAACAACTGGATGAGATCCGTATCGGTTCTGATACCGGCACACTGGCGACCGACTTTCAGTACGATGACAACGGCAACCTTATCTACAAGATAGAAGGAAGCATCACCCGCACCCTCACCTACGATGCGCTTGAGCGTCTGGTGCAGGTAGAGGGTAGCAATATCAGTACCGAAACCTATACCTACGACCATCAAGGGCGACGTATAGAGAAAAATGTTGCGGGTACTGTCAACCGTTACACCTACAGTGGCATAAGCATCTGGGCAGAGTTTGGTGACAGTTGGGGTAGCGCGCTGGCGCATTACAACTACACCGGGGTGGATGAGGCGATTATTCGGAGTACGCCGAATGCAGCCGATACCCGTTATTATCACAATGATGGTTTGGGTTCGGCGGTGGCGGTGAGTGATGCTGCCGGTGCGACTCAGGGTAGTGCGCGTTATGATAGTTGGGGTAACGTGATTGCCGGGGGTGGGGTTCCGCAGTTTGGGTTTACTGGGCGGGAGCCGGATGCCACTGGGCTGATGTACTTTCGGGCGCGTTATTATGATCCGTCGATGGGGAGGTTTACTCAGCGGGATCCGATGGGGTTTGGGGGTGGATTGAATCCTTATGCGTATGTGGGGAACTCGCCGACGAATTTTACGGATCCGTTGGGGTTAACCCAGCAGGCAGTGACAGCAAATGTAAATCTGAATTCAAGTTTTGCAGGAGCGTCAGCTCCAACTGTTAATATCAATTATGGAGCGTTAGAGGCGCAGATTTTTAATAGTGATAATTGGTTGGCGGATAATGAATATTCGGAGTGTGGGGGTAGAGCGGGGATGTGTCATAAAACATCGTTTAACACAGCATTACCCCGTGTAGATAATTCTGATCTTAGGTTTACGCGCGGTCTTCAAGCTGGTGTGCGGCTTGGTTTGACGAAGTTGCTTGGAGTTAAGCTTGATGCGGATTTAGGCTCACTGGAAACTAGTTTAGCAACTGGGAAAGAGTATGCTAATCAGAATTTCACTGTAGGTGGTGATTTATTGGGTTTTTCTTTCGCTGTCGATGCTAGTCGTAGTGCAGAAGTTGCAAATTTTAGGTACGGTAAAGATAGCGTTAATCAAATACTATCTGACCAGGAATTTGATTTTAAACCAAAATTTTCCACGCCTTGGAATACGTCATCCTCAGAGTTTTGGGATGTTGATATTGGTGTTGGGGCAGGGCTTGTAGGCTTAAAGGCTAAGCTAGATTTTAATTAAAGAGATTAAAAGAGATTGCGATGAAAAAATATGTGGGAATTGTGAGTTTGTTGCTTTTTATAACAATGATTTTCCGCCTAGCGTTAAATGGTGATTCACCTGTGATTTTTGATGAATTAATCTTAATAGACCAGGTCATTTTGTCTCTTGGTATTGTTGGTGCTATTTGCTTTTGGCTTACGATGCTTTATGACTTCTTTGGTAACAAAACTTTGCCGCATAGAGTAGCTTGGGGTTTTAGCTTGATATTTTTTTCATGGTTTGCCTCTCTGGTTTATTTTTTTATGCACTTTTTGAAAACAAAACCAAGATCAATGGGGTCAGACTCGATTGATATTTGATTGAAGCCAAGTAGGGTGCGGTCCCCGCACCATGCATGGGTACGGTGCAACGACCATGTATGTTTAAACCAAAAATGGTTTGGTAACGGATGCATCGCAATGGTGCGCGCGGCGCACCCTACATTCGGGCGATGATGTTTTATAAAAATGTGGATGAATATGGTTGCGGTATACCGCCAATATTTGTTTGTTGTTTTTGGTTGGTTGAATGAATTGGTATTGGTGCGCACAACCTAACACAACATCAGACAACTACAGATATTGAATAATTTATTATGGTGATGATGGAATGAAAAGTTTTGGAATAGTGCACACAACGTACGTGTCAAATTGGATTGAAAGAAGCAAAGGGCAATAATTTCCCATGCTATTACACAAAAAGGTAGGCCAATGAGCTTTCGACTATCAAAAAAAATATTGGGTCTTGTTACAGGCGCCATGCTGCTGGGTGGTGCATCAGCCAGGTAGGGTGCGTCCCACGCACCAAATAATGGTTATTGATTCACCAACAAAACAAAAGCCCCGGCCAATAGGTTGGGGCTTTTTACGTTCTGCCTTACGTTGCCCAGCCAGGTAGGGTGCGTCACACGCACCATGCATGGGTACGGTTTAATAACCATGTTTATTTACACAATGAATCCTGGTTATTAATTCAGTACTATAAAACAAAGCCCCGGCCACATGGTCGGGGCTTTGTTGTTTCTGGTGGTTGAGTATTGCGATTAACTCTCTTTGGTCACCACTTCCATTACTGCTCCCATTGCATCGCCTAACGATAGAAAGAGATCCAGCTCCTCAATGATATCCAGTATCTTGCCATGCATCATCTGATTGACGTAGCCGATCGAATAGAGATCCACCAGGAAGGTGTCCCCGGCACACTCCTTGTACTGGCTGAGGATGGCGGTAAAGACCATGATGAAATCGATATCCTTATCGATCTTCTCGCGTGACTGGATATAGCGCTGAAGTGTTGCCTTATCGATCCGGTCCGTTGTCATGATACGCCCTCCGTGGTCAGCACCAGGCAACCCTCCATCACCCGAACCTTCACCGGGGTATTAATCTCAAACCCAGCCTGTCGCAACCAATAGCCCTTAAGCTGGATCCATGGTACGGGTCGACCGGCCCCGGAATCATCCCCCTTCAGCTTACGCATGTAATGGATCTTATTGACCTTGATGCTTCGTTCTTGGCCGTTTTTATTTTGAGTCAGCCGCGCCCCTGACTTACAATCGCACTTAGTCATAATAACCTCGTTAACAGGTTGTTGTGATTAGCTGGCCCTGGGTGTTGACGCACCCTGGGTCAGCGCTTTAGTTCCATACCTACCGTTTAGCTGTTCCCCCCATGATCTTGCCCATTTGGGACTTCTTGATAAAGCTGTCAATTACCAGCACCAGCGCCTGTTGGTCCTCATCTGGTAAATTGTCTACTTGGGGGTAGAGATTCAATAGCTCGTAGTTGTGGAGTTTTGGTTCTGCCGTTACTTCTGAGCGGCCCGCCAGCTCATCCAGAGTGATTTGCAGAATATCTGCTATCTTGATGACCGTATCAAACTGCGGTGTTGCTGTGCCGCGCTCCCAGCGATTATAGACTCTTGGGTCTACCTCCAGTAAAGCAGCTAATCTTGCTTGTGTGATATTGCGGGATGACCTGAGTAATTTAAGTCGTTCAGAAAATACCGACATGTCTATAAGCCCTATCAAAATGTGACATGCGGTCATTCTAAGTCCTCCATTAAAAAGTCTTGCTTGAACTCTACTATATCGTTTATTCTAAAATGGATCAATAAGTCTATTGACAGGTTTTTGGAGCAAAGCGCCGTGGCCCGTATACCGGAAAATGAGATAGAACGCCTGAAATCAGAGATCTCCCTGGTTCGTCTTGCTGAGAGCCAAGGCCATCAGCCCAAGAAGCAAGGCAAAGACTATCTCCTTAGCTGCCCCTTTCATGAGGACGACACCCCGAGCCTGGTGATTACCCCCTCCAAGAACCTATTTCATTGCTTTGGCTGTGAAGCCAGCGGCACCGTCATTGACTGGATAATGAAGACCCAGGGCGTAAGCTTCCGTCATGCTGTGGAGCTGTTACGGGATGGCCATGCCGCCCTGGTCAGTGCTGATCAAAAGCCAGTTAAGCGCAACACGACCCACAAACACCCCCAACCCTTAGCGGCTAACCTCGATAACCAGGCTACTTTGAAACGGGTCATTGATTATTATCATGAGTGCCTGAAGAGCAGCCCGGAGGCCCTGGCCTATCTGGAGCAACGAGGCCTAAAGAGTGCCGAACTGATCGACCGGTTCAAGTTGGGTTTTGCTAACCGCTCTCTGGCTTATCGCCTGCCGGAAAAGAATCGAAAGGCCGGTGCAGAAATCCGGGGTCAACTGCAAGAGATCGGCATCCTACGCAAGAGTGGCCACGAGCATTTTAATGGGTCTCTTGTGGTTCCGGTGATCGGTGAGCATGGTGTTATCACAGAAGTGTATGGCCGAAAGCTTTTAGGCAATCGCTTACGCAAAGGCACTCCGCAACACCTTTACCTTCCAGGGCCTCATCAAGGCGTTTGGAATATTGAGGCCCTAAAAACCTCTAAAGAGATTATCCTCTGTGAAGCCTTGATCGATGCCATGACCTTCTGGGTTCACGGGTTTAGAAATGTCACCGCAAGTTATGGAACCGGTGGCTTTACAGATGATCACTTAGCCGCCTTCAGACAGCATGGTATTGAACGTATCCTGATTGCCTATGACCGGGATGAAGCCGGTAACCAGGCGGCAGAAAAACTGCTAAAGCTTCTTACTGACAACGGCATTGACTGTTTTAGAATCCAGTTCCCCAAAGGGATGGATGCCAATGAGTATGCATTGCAGGTGAAGCCAGCGGCCAAGAGCCTTGGCTTAGTTATCCGTAAAGCGGAGTGGTTAGGTAAAGGTGCTGCACCCAAATGTACAACGCCAACTACTGATGATCCTTTATTAGATACTGAACCGGTAGCTGTTGAGACAGTGACAGAATCACCTTCTTTAGTTGCTAGTCCTGCAAATAAACCGACAGTTGCAACCCCACTGCCAGAACTGCCCAAGTCCATCGATGCTGAAGTTACTGAACAGGAAGTGGCTATCTTGCTTGGTGATCGCCGCTACCGTATCCGTGGCTTATCCAAAAACATGAGCTACGAATATCTCAAGGTAAATTTACTGGTATCCCGAAAAGAAAATGTCCATGTAGATACCTTCGATCTTTACAACGCCCGCCATAGAAACACCTTCATCAACCAGGCCGCAGCAGAATGCGGCGTTAAAGCTGAAGTGATTAAAAAAGACCTCAGCAAAGTCCTGTTGAAACTGGAAGAGCTGCAAGAACAACAGATTAAGCAAGTACTTGAACCCAAAAATAAGAACGCCACGCTGAATGAATTAGAGCAGCAACAAGCCCTGGAATTATTGAAAGATAAAAATCTATTGAACCGTATCCTTAGTGATTTTATGACTGCCGGTGTGGTAGGTGAAGAGACCAACAAACTGATGGGATACCTGGCCTGTGTGAGTCGAAAACTGGATAAGCCACTGGCCATTATTATCCAATCCACATCAGCTGCAGGTAAAAGCTCATTAATGGATGCCGTGTTGAACATGATGCCGGAAGAAGAGCGGGTTCAATACTCGGCTATGACAGGCCAAAGCCTGTTTTATATGGGCGAGACTAATCTTAAAAATAAGATCCTGGCCATAGCCGAAGAGGAAGGGGCAGAGAATGCTTCTTATGCGTTAAAGCTTCTACAGAGTGAAGGTGAGCTAACCATAGCCAGCACGGGCAAAGATGACTCATCTGGAAACCTGGTTACAAAAGAGTATCGGGTAGAAGGGCCGGTGATGTTGTTCTTAACGACCACAGCTATCGACATCGATGAGGAGCTGATGAACCGTTGTGTAGTGTTGACCGTGAATGAGTCCAGGGAACAGACCCAAGCGATCCACGTCATGCAGCGCAAACAACAAACCCTGGAAGGGTTGTTGCAAAACGAAGACAGAAAACAGCTGATCCAGCTACACCGAAATGCCCAGCGTCTATTGCAACCGCTCTTAGTCGCCAATCCCTTTGCTGAACAATTGACCTTCATCGATGACAAAACCCGGACACGCCGGGATCACATGAAATATCTAACGCTGATCAAAGCCATTGCCTTGCTGCATCAATACCAACGGGAAGTGAAGAGTATCAATCACCAGGGGCAGTTACTGCATTATGTTGAAGTGACAAAAGACGATATCGAGATGGCCAACCAGCTTGCCCATGAAGTGCTGGGTAAAACCCTGGATGAGCTGCCACCGCAAACTCGAAAGCTATTGCAGCATATCCATGAAATGGTAAGCGATGCCTGTAAAGCTCAGAGCGTTGAGCAAAGTGATTATCGTTTTAGCCGCCGGGATGTTCGTGCTTATGTAGGCTGGACAGACTTCCAAATTAAAAAACATATGTCCCGTCTGCAAGAGATGGAGTATCTCTTGGTGCATCGAGGAGGCCGGGGACAATCCTTTGTTTATGAACTGTTGTATCAAGGTGAAGGTGATGATGGAAAAACCTTCCTGTTAGGCCTGACCAGTATGGAAAAGTTAACGTATGACGAAAAGAAGGAGCCCCTAAAGATCAACCTGGAGCCTTCAAGTAGCCCCCAAGTAGCCCCCAAAGTGCACCCAAGTAGCGGTGATAAAAACGGCGCAAAACCAAGCGTAGTAAAGGCTCATGAGGAAACAGTTGAAAATCCACAAAAAAGCATATCTATAGGAAAAAATAATAACGGTGCATCGCATCATAGTTTACATCATGCTACTGAGCTAGTTGCCAAAGGTGGTTAGGCGTGGCGCGGGGTAAAAGAACCGATGGCCAACCAAAACGCCGTGTAGTCAAAGCGCAAAGCCGTCCATTGAATCCTAATGGTATAGCCCCTTACCTTGAACAACATCTTGAATGGTTAACCGTCAAAGCCTATGCCACAGATACCATTGATCGTAGAGAGATAGCACTGAGGCGCTTTATTGAATGGTGTGATGAACGTGGACTTCATGCACCACAAGATATAACCAAACCCATACTGGAACGCTATCAACGACACCTCTACTACTACCGTAAATCAAACGGTAAGCCATTAGCCTTGAGTACACAGCATAGCTTCCTGGCACCACTAAAAACCTTCTTCAAATGGCTGACCCAGGAAAACCATCTGCTCTATAACCCGGCTTCAGAGTTGATGTTGCCTAAGCAGCCGAAGCATCTGCCCAAAGAGATCCTGAGTGTCGAAGAGGTTGAGCAAATCCTAGCCCAACCCGACTATGAAACCGCTGAAGGGTTGAGAGATAGAGCTATGTTAGAGACGCTTTACTCCACGGGATTAAGACGCATGGAGCTAACAGCCTTAAAGACCTATGACCTCGACTGTCGACGAGCCATTGTTGTTGTTCGAGAGGGCAAAGGAAAACGGGACCGTATCCTTCCCATTGGTGAGCGTGCGTTGGCCTGGGTTGAAAAATACTTGGAAGATAGCCGCCCTAAACTTGCCGTGGATCTACATGAAGAAGCACTGTTCCTGGATGACTGGGGTGGTGCCATGGCCAGAGATACCCTGGCCCATAAAGTAAAGATCCATATACGAAATGCCGGAGTTGATAAGAAGGGTTGTTGTCATCTGTTCCGCCATGCCATGGCGACGCACATGTTAGACAACGGTGCGGATACCCGTTTTATCCAGGCGATGTTAGGCCATGCAGACCTGGCAACTACACAAATCTATACCCATGTCTCAGTTGAGAAGTTGCGGGATATCCATACCGCGACACATCCCGCGAAGTTGAAGCGATCAGATGAGGCAGGGGAAGAGAGCGGTACCACTGATCTTTTATCCAGTTTAGCAGCTGAAGGTGTAGAGGAGTTGGAGACCTTGGAGGCGGCGGAGAGGCTGTAAGCCTTGAGAGACATTGTGCTACCGGCCCGCCCGTCACGGCACTTGCATCGCTCCGCAACAAGCGCGCCGCCAGTCCATGGCGCAAGTCACGCTTGTTGCACAGCAGGCAAGTGCAGTGCCGTGCTCTGACTCGCCCTCCCTGGCCGCTTCGTTCAGCAAAGGTAGCACGGTTCACCAACTCGGCTTCCATGCCTCGCCAGTAGTGCAACACCTGCTGACCGCAAGTGTCGCGGGGTTGGTTTAATCCAACAGCCAAAAAGGCAAAAACCACCTTCTTGGCTATTGGCTTGGATCACCCCCCATCCCCCTTAAAGGGGGCTTTAGTTGGCCAAGTAACATAACGTGGGTTATGCGCTATGCCCCACCGGCAAACAGCGCCAGTGGGCCACAGTCTGCTTCGCCGCATAACCAACCCTATGTTAAATGGCCAAGTCGCTCGCGCTCCAAAAGGTGTGCTAGCGCACGGTAAGCCTTCCATCTTCAGCGCTGTGCGCGGCCCAAAAACCGGCCCGTGCTCGTTCGCTTCAGCCTCCAGGCTTATCAATTAGAAACCCACCCGCCCATGTGTCAGCGCCTGGGCGGTTACAGCCAGCGTAAAAACACGCTGTCTTCAACTCTCGCCCAGCCCCTGCCACACCCTGAGAAAAGCGGTGTCGGTTGGGGTCGGTCTTACTGTGCATGCTGGTAGCGTAGCACCGTGCTCACCTCGTCAAGGGTATATAAACAGCGCAAAAAACGCGCTGCCCTTGACGAGTCTGCGCTCGATGCTTG
>Ga0316192_10001962_pt1 | contig 15174 bp, 14 predicted proteins | sample MerIslwburrow_MG_FD_204931 | JGI IMG/M metagenome (GOLD analysis project Ga0316192, IMG submission 204931) | Coastal sediment microbial communities from Maine, United States - Merrow Island worm burrow | ecosystem: Environmental > Aquatic > Marine > Coastal > Sediment | place: USA: Maine...
TCCGCCGGTGGTGATGTTTGGCGGAGTGTTGGAAAGGCGTGTCGTAGAAAGGACACATGCACATGTCATCAGGTGACAATCTTGTTCCATACGTAGCGGCGTACTCGGATGCCGATGCGGCCAATCGGGACTTCCAGTCCCTCAAGGACGCCGAAGGCGACGACTTCAAGGTCGAAGGCGCCGTCGTGATGAGCCGCGACGCCGACGGCAACGTCGACGTCCTCGAATCTGGCGCCGCAAACGAAGACACGGCAGCAGGTGCGTGGATCGGTGGAGGCATTGGCCTCGTCGTCGGCCTGTTCGCTCCGCCGCTGCTCGCGGCAACAGCGATCGGTGCCGGGATCGGTGCGTTGTTGGGGCATTTGACGAAGAAGCACGAAGAGAAGGAACTCGGTGTCGAGGTAGACGAGTACTTCCCGCCGAACTCTTCTGCCGTCGTTGTTGTGATCGACGACAAGTACCTCGACCGCGTCGAGGCCGCGTTGAACAACTCGGACAAGCGGATCAACAAGGCGATCAGCCAGGACGACTACGACAAGCTCGAGAAGGCTGTCTCGAAGTCCCAGGACGAGGTCGACAAAGCCGTCGAGTCCTAAACCAGAACAGTGCGAGGTCCGGGGGGAACCTCCCTCGGGTTTAGAGGCCCCGCTCTCTCCATCCGGAGGAGCGGGGTTTCTGTTTGGACGCCGCCAGACTCGGCACTCAACGAGCCTCATCGTCACGTGACAGCTCCCAGGCAGCCCCCTCTGCGACCGAGCATCAGCTCGGCCGCGTCTCCCCCACTACGTGGTGGAGACGAAGAACCGTCGATCTCTTCGTCCCCTCACGAAGTGGGGGGACGAAGATTCGCCACCGCGAATCTGCAGGGGGGGCCGGCCCGGCGCGAACCGGCCGAACACGAACGCAATCCCCGCGCGCTGCCCCCTCTGCGACCGAGCATCAGCTCGGCCGCGTCTCCCCCACCTCCGTGGGAGAGACAAGAAGCCGTGTCGGCCCGTACGGACTACGGACTACGGGCTACATCCGAACGCGAGGCGTTCGGATCTGCCTACTGCAGCTCTGCGGGGGCGTCGCCTGCGGTGATTCTGACGGCGGGTTCGTCGGCGTCCAGCGGTGTCCGGTCGCGGAGATAGACACCGGGCTTCGGACGCCTCGGGCGGCTGGTCCGCTTTGGAGTGTCGCCGTCGTCTGTTGCTTCCGCCTTCGCGTTCTTGATCCGCTCGCCGCGCTCGAGTTCGAGCTGGCGGAGCGTGTCGTTGACCTTCTCCATCTGCTCTTCAGTCACGTCGTCGAGTTGATACGCCGCATGTACGAAGTGAGCGGTGTCTCCGCGATAGTCGTGGCCGAAGCTCTTGAATTGGCCTGGCACCGTCCGCATGGCGTTCATGGCGTCGACCATGATTTGGACGAACGTGATCAGCGGAACCCATTGCATCCCCTCGGGAACGTTCCGGCCCCGATCGTCTCCGTCGAGCCACGGCGGGCGCTTCACCGCCCACCGGAACGACATCTGCGCAATCGGATCATTGTCGTGGTCGACGATGACGGCCCGCAGCCCCTTGCGCTCTTCTTTGGAGAGCTTCTCGTACTGGCCGAAGTGGTCGAATGCTTCGACGGTTCCCGGTGGGACGAGATCGCTCGAACCCTGTCGCATTCCGGTCTTCGACCATTTGGCGAGACCGACGAGTCCGAACCAGAGAGCATGATCGATGCCGTAGTGATCGAATCCGGCGATCCCTTGATGCATCACCACATCTGACGATGACCACGAGCCGAGGCTCTCGCCGAACACGAGGACCTTCGGCCGCTTGTCCTCGGGCATCGAGCGAAGTCGCTGTCTAACACCCCACAGCAGGCCGCGGAACTGTGTGCGCCCGAGGTGAACTTTCTGGACTTCGAGGAACGAGGGGCCCCTTCCGTATTGGATGCACGCCGTCGCGATGTCGCCGCGGGTGAAGAGCTCAGCGGACTCGATCATCGTTTGATCGACCCAGCCGGTCCCGGTTGGAGACACGAGCAGGAGGTACTTCCGGTCAAAGGCGCCGAGACGTTCCAGCTCATCGAGCATCATCTCGGATCGTCCCGACGGATAGAGCGGGTCGCTATTCACACCAACGAATGCACGAATCGGGTGCGCAATGGCCTTCTCCCCCAGCGTCGATTCGATGAGGTCTGGTGTCACCACGTCCGTGAGGAACCGGCGGCCCTGGAGGCCAACCTCGAAGAACGGCGAGATGCTCTTCGGTCCGCCAGACACGAACTCGCTCTCCGGCGGCTTCGAGTACGCCGGCTCGATCTTCTCGTTCGATCGGGCGATGAGGCCAACAACTGTGGAGTAGAAGCTGATACCGCCGCCGACCCAGATCGCGTTGTTGATGAGCCGTCCGACTTGGGCGGTTGTGGGTGAAGGGCCGAAGTACTCGGCCATGCCGCGGCGCGATGCCAGATACCCTTTGCCAATGCCGCGGCCAACGGTGGCCACACCCAGACCGATGCCGATAGAGGCGCCGAGCGTTGCCGGCTTGTCGTCTTCGGTCCAGCGTTTGATCACCGACTGGCGGTGCTTCAGCAAGTCGCCCGAATACACCAAGACTGCCCCGAGACCGGCAGCGCCCACGATGATCGGACGCATTGGCGACTTGGCGGGGAAACGCCCCCTGGCGGCAACCGTGGTCTCGTAGATCATTCCACCGGCGGCGGCGGCGGCGGCGAGTCGGCCGGCACTTCGGACCGATGCCCTGGCGGTCGGTTCATCATCGGTCTCCGGGATCCGGCTGACAGCGAGGCCCGCGGCGGCTACAGCGGCGCGGGCGCCGAGGCGCACCGTGAACGGAGCCGTGCCCGGCACAAACCGCCGAATCGAGGCATCGACGGCGCTCGCCACGAGGTCTGCAGCCATCACCGACATCCCGGCCGCCATCCCCTGGTGCATCGCAGCACGGGGCATCAGCGACGGTCCGAACGATGCAAGCAGCGCCCGCGTCTTCAGCGGCGCCGACGGACTGTTGGTGATCGGGTTGAACCGATTTGCCGCCCACAAGGCGGTCTTCGCTACGGCATCACCGGGCTTCATGAATCGGTCCTCCTCGTGTAAACCTGATCTACTGCGACACCGGTCACAGCGTTCTCATCCCAATTTCGTGGATCGCGGGTAGGTGAGTGTTTCCAGTGAGCCTCGATTCTACGCCCCGGCTGTTTCGGTATCGTCACCGGCGGCACGTTTGCCGAGTTCCGCGCCGATCGGCATCAGCAGAACAAGTCCGATGAGCGCACCGACGATCACAGTGATGAGCACATTCGGGCTATCGGAGAAGTTCTGCGCGCCGACAAGCATGGCCGCCGCAACGTTGCGCTGGGCGGTCCCAAGACCCATCACCGAACGGATCGCAGGATCGGAACCTCCTGCAAAGTATCCAAGCACCAGCGAGACCAGCAGAAAGATCGCGATGGCGACAAGGCCGCCGGTGCCGATCAATGAGACGATGGCGCTCCACTGCAGGATGATCGCCCCGACCAGCATCAGCAGGATTGCGACCGATGAGGCGCTCGACATGAGACCCTCAAGTTCCTTGCTGGTCTGCTGCCAACGTGAGTTCATGAACAACCCGATCCCCAATGGGAGCAGCATCATGACGATCAACGATTTCGCAATGTCCCAAGGGTTGATCTCAACATTGCTCAGGAACAGCGGCAACACGATCGGCATGTAGATGACCGTCACCACCATCAGTAAAACCATGAGTCCCACCGAGAACGCAGCGTTGCCCTTGGCGACCTGAGCGAGCTTTGGCAAGAACGGTGCTCCAGCGGCGGTCGCCAACAGCAGGAGACCGGTGTAGATGTCTTGGTCGAGATCCATGACCGCCTGGATGGCCCACGCCACGAATGGCACAGCGACGAAGTTGATCACAAGCGCCAGAATCACCAGACGGAGGTTCTTCAGGGGGGCGATGATTGCGGGAACCGTGAGGCTCAGGCCCATCGCCAGCATCGAAGAAACGACGAACACGAGCGCAGACAACTGGACGATCACACCAAGCACGTCACTCATCGCAGGAACCCCTTCTTCTGTTGGCCCAAGTCCACGTTACCTGACAGAACATTCGCGGTCTCCTCGCCCGAGACATCATGCCGAAATCGGCTAGCGCCGGTCGATCTGATCCACCTACGGTGGTGGTCGCTGGCGTCGCCCACAGCGCAAATCAGGAGTACGGCAATGAGCGTCGCGCAATAAGGCGAGAACAACTACCGGGGCCGGGACCTCCGCGGCAGGTCGTTCCAAGGGGCGAAGCTCGACGGCGCCGACTTCACGGCAGCCGACGTACGCGGTGCCGACTTCTCCGAGGCCAGCCTCGTCGGAGCGAACTTCACGAACGCCCGGATTGGGGTGCGGCCCGTCACCGCTGGGCTCACTCTCGTCGGTGCGCTCGTGGTCTCGATCACTGCAGGTGTGGCGATCGGGGCACTCGCAGAATCCGCCCGTGAGCAGGCCGCTTCGTCCGACTGGCGAGACGAGTTCTCGGCGACGCTGCTCGTGGCCGCGGCCGTGATCCTCTTCGGATACTTGATCGTGAAGGGTATTTCGCGGGCCCGGCGAGCGTTTCTCGTGCTCGTCGTGATCATCGTGCTCGTCGATTTCGCCGTGGTCTTCATGTTTGCCGGTGAGATTCGATACCGACGTGCTCTCCCGATCATTGGACTGCTCGTTCTCCTTCTCCCCACAGCCATAGCGGGCATCCTCGGGCGAGTTGTCGGCGGGACATTCGGAGCGTGGGCCATCGGCGTTGTAGCCGTCATCGGCGGACTCGCTGCCGGTCGTGCGCACGGCGGCATTGCCGCGATCGTGGTCAGCATGCTTCTCGTCTTCATATCGAGGCGAGCCCTCAAAGCCGACGCGCGCGACCGGCCCCTGCGATACCTCGCCCACCGGATCGTGTACCACCGCGGGACTCGCCTTGCCGAGGCCGACGTGACTCGAGCCACGTTCACAGGGACGACGCTCACGCACAGCGATGTGTCCGGTGCCGTGCTCGACGAGGCGGTCTGGGAAGCAGGAAGGGGTCCCCTGGTACTCGACAACGACGAAGCGAACAGCCGAAAGTCCCTACCCGACTCGGGTGATGCCGGGAGGGTGAAGTCAGCACATGCTTGAATGGGTCGACCGACGACATCGGGAGGCGAGGCCAATGACCGGCAAGGATGGTTTGAGTACTACGGACAGCTGGGCGTCAAAGGACGTCGTCGTCCCGGACGATGTTGTGTCTGCCGCCCAGGCCAACGCTGACACGCCCGCAGAATCCAAGACTGGTCGACCCGCCTGGGCGAACAGGTTCGTCTGGGAGTCGCTGTGGAAAGTCGTCGCGGTCGCCTTGTTGACAACCGCCAGCTTGATGATCGTGTGGCGGACGCAGACGCTGATCCGCATGCTGGCCGTGTCGGCCTTCTTCGCTCTCGCGATGATTCCGGCGGTCAAGTACATGCACGAGCGGTGGGGGTGGAAGCGCGGTTTGGCAGTCGGTGCTATCTACCTTGGGTTCGTCGTCTTCATCGTCGCTTTGGTGGGGTTCATGATCCCCGCAGCCGTTGAGTTCGCCGACGAGATATCTAGCAGCGGCGGGAGCTTTGCGGACACGATCAACGGCTACAGCCAGGACTTGATCGGCCAGGACATCATCGGCCAGCAGACGGGTACCGACGCTGGCGAGGCTGCAGGGGACGGGATCTCGAAGTTCGCCGACAACATCGCTGGACTCGCGATGTCGGGGATCGGGATGATCTTCAATCTTGCGACGGTGTTGATGTTCACGTTCTACATGGCAGCAGACGCACCAAGGATCGAGCGAGCGTTCCTGTCGCGCGTCCCTCCAAACCGGCAGAAGGTCTATGGATGGATCTGGGATACGGCGATCGAACAGACCGGAGGCTACTTCTACTCCCGCATGCTGCTGGTGGTGATCAACGGTGGCTTGTTCTTCGTAGCGATGCTCCTTGTCGGTATGCCGACGCTCTACGCCATACCGTTGGCGATCTTCGAGGGATTCGTTGCCGAGTTCATTCCGGCCATCGGGACGTATCTCGGTGCTGCTATTCCGATCCTGCTGGCCCTGGTCGTGCTTGGCCTCCCCGAGGCGCTGATCCTCCTTGTGTGGGTGTTGATCTATCAGCAGGCAGAGAACTACTGGCTGTCGCCGAAGATCTCATCGAACACGATGGAACTCAACGGTGCGATTGCGTTCGGCGCAGCGCTGGCCGGCGGCGCAATCGCCGGACCCATGGGTGCATTCGCCGCTCTGCCCGTCGCTGCCCTGATCACGTCGATCATCAAGAACACGGGAAAGAGCTACGACGTCGTGTACCAATCTGCGTACGACTCCCCCAAAGACGACCCGGACGCCCAACCGGCGACCAGCTAGCGGGCAGCGATCCGATGGCCGACCTTGGCCAAGAGGCGAACGGGAAGGACCGGGGCTGGCGAAAGCCACTCCGGTCCTTCACACCCTGGGGAACGAACGATGACATCCTCACGGGGTTCGAAACCGAGGAGCGCGGCGCCCCGATATGTCGGCCTCAGGCTTGATCGAGCCATACCCCAACAGGGTCTTGTTCGGACACCACGACACCGCCGAGGATCTCTTCACTGATGGCGAGTCCTGCGAGTTGCCCTTCCACGCGGAAAGCACTGATCTCAGGACGGTTCCCCATGATGCCGACCGAGATCACCCGCTCGCCCACGATGGCCCACAGCTGATAGGTCCGGTTCTCAGGGAGGGTCGGGAGCGCGCTGCCGTCGATGAACCCTTCCCCGTCGGTCGTCACGACAACGTCCGCGACAGAGGTTCCCACGGTTGGGTCGACGAGCTCAACGTTGATAGATCCTGGGAGATCGGCCGAGTTCACAGCAAGCGCTTCGAGCCCGGCCGGCTCGCTTCGGCTCGAGAGCACTCCCGCCGTGAGGGAGATGGCCACGAGAACGGCGGCGATACCGGCGACGATTGGCGCTAGCCGTCGCCATTTCGGCGGAGTCGATGGAGTCGTGCGAACGGTGGCATCGGCTGAGGGCGGGTCCGGGGAGGTAGCCAGACCCGCCTCCAGCGCGATGCGGTCCCACAACTCGGGTGGCGCTGCGGGGACGACATCCGAGAAACCTTCTACGAGTTCGGCGGCGATGCGGCGATGGGCCTCGTAGTGTGAATTGAGTTCTTCATCGAATCCGATCGCTATCTCCACGCGGTCCCTCTCGTCCTCTGGGAGGGCGTTGAGGGCGTGTGCAGCGACGGAGTCGTCGAGCTGATCGCTCATGCCAGGGCAAGTGCTTCCTCACCAAGTAGCTCCTGCAGCCGGCTCAACCCCCTGCGAATACGGCTCTTGACGGTGCCTTCCGGCAGGTCGAGCGCCTCAGCCACTCGGCGATACGAGTGGCCCTGAAAGAACGCAAGGGCAATTGGCAGACGTTCGTCGGCTTCTAGCGTTTCCAGGGCATCTCGGATTCGTTCCGATGAGATCCTCTTCATGACCTCTTCTTCGAGACTGGCCGGTGAATTGGATGCGGCCGATAGCTGCTGTTCACGGATCTCGCGATCTGCTCTCGCCTTTTCCGATCGCAGGAGATCGACTGAACGACCGTGTGCGTCGAGCTGGAGGAATCCACCGAGCGTCCCGCGACTCGGATCGAAGCGTTCCGGCCGCTGCCAGATGCGAACGAAGACCTCTTGCGTGACGTCCTCGGCAAGCTCCGACCGACGAAGGACGCCGAACGCCGTCCGGTACACCTTCTGCCCGAAGCGCCGGTACGCCTCGCTGAGGGCTTCCTCGCGATGGTTGACGAGACCCTCCCTCAGATCCCGATCCTCGGCGGTTTCGGTGATCAGTCGCTTCTTGGTGGGCAAGGAAGAAGGGTTCTCGGCTGCTATTGGGAGCGGGGCGGTGAGCGTCATGCGTGATCTCCAGTCAGTGATCAATGTTTAGTGCTAAATGACTTAGTTATAAATATACACCGCATTCTCGGATAGTCAACAGAAATGTTGAGGTTTCTTCGCTGCGGTGCTCGGAATACCTCGAAACCCTTTCACAGCACGAGAAACGAGATCTGCCCCCACCACTCAGCTCCGGCCTCGACGGCGAGGAGCCCCCTCCGCGTCCGAGCATTCGCTCGAACGCGCCTCCCCCACTCCGTGGGAGAGGCAAGAACCTTCGCCCCTCCGCTCCGCTCCGGCCTCAACGGCCGGTGCACGCGCCTCCCCCACTGCGTGGGAGAGGCAAAGACCCCCCACCTTCTCCCCTCCCTCACGAAGTGGGGGAGGGTGCCCGAGCACAGCGAGGGGGCGGCATGGCGACCCAAACCCCAAGATGAGGCCCGTCGCGGATTCCGACCAGCGACTGGCCCTATGCCAGCGTCTCCGCGAACCTTCTCAGGTTGCCTTTCCAGATCCATTTCAGGACGGGGGCGGCGAACCAGGCGGTGATGGGGCCGCCGAGGTACCAGGGGAACTCGAGGTCTTCCCACCAGATGAAGCGGGTTCCGCTGTCTGTCGGAACGAGGACGAACACACCGATTCCGGTTACGAGTCCGCGGTGGGAGACACCGATGCTCTTCCCTTCGGTCCACTCCCGAACCTCAATGATATCTTCGGTGACGAACGGACCCACTCGCGTGCGAACCCTCATCTCGGTCCCCACCCCGCGCCTTTGTTCCGATGCGAAGTCGATCCGCTCGGCGTCCATCATCCAATCAGCGTGGCGCTCGAGTTGGGATAGTTCCGCCCACACCACGGAGACCGATTGGGGCAGATCGATTTCGACCACGACCATCGCCATCAGGAATCCTCGGAGTGCGGCCAGCCATCGGGTGCCACCCAGTCCGTTGCCTCGCTCAAGAAGTCCCACAGGAGATCCGCATGGCCGTCACCGGCTTCCGTGCGCTTCAACCTGTGCTTCGAGCGAGGCCGCCGGTCCATCCAGAACTCGCCAGATGACTCCAACGCATCAGCGTCCGCCGACAACCAGACGATCGTATCGGCACCCTGGTCTGCGTTCCGCAGCAGCGGACCCATCAGGCGGCGAAAAGTTGGGAGCGACGCGGCGACGCCGGGGGTATTCACCCAGCCGGGATGCATCGAGTGGGCAACCACGCCGGTCCCTTCGAGACGATCCGCCCACAATTCGGTGAGGACAACCTGCGCACGTTTGGTGCGGGCGTACGCCGCGGCGCCTCCGTATTCATCGGCGTCCATCTCCAGGCCGGGGACATCGAGGCCCTCCGTGTACATGCCACCGGAGGACACGGTGACGATACGGGCCGGGGAACTCTGCACCATTCGTGGGATCAGGAGGTTCGTCAGGAGGAAGGTGCCCAAGAGGTTCGTGGCAAGCGTCAGCTCGAATCCGTCGACACTCATCGTCCGCTCCGGAGCGAGCACGGAGACGTTGTTTACCAGCACGTCGATCCGCTCCTCCCCCGCCAGGAGTTCATCGGCAACGCGGCGTACCTGATCGAGCGAAGACAGGTCTGCTCGGTACCCCACGACACCGTGTTCCGACCCGTCGGAGACCTCTCTGACCGCTGCCTCGAGTTTCTGCTCGTTGCGGCCAACGAGCACCACGCGCGCACCGAGACCGGCCATCTGCTTGGCCGCAGCCAACCCTATGCCGGAGGTAGCTCCGGTGATGACCGCAGTCGAGCCGCGCATGTCCGGCTGAGAGGCTTCCCACTCCCGGCTGCGAACCCGGTAGCCGACGTTGGTGAAGCTCCCGACGATCGAACCTTCCAGTACCCCATCCGTCGTGAATGCCATCAGCCGCCTTCCTCTGCTGCTTCTGCCGCAAGTTCCCGGAGACGGCGGTCCATGCCCTCGCGGGCGCCATCGCCAACTCTGCGGAAGAGTTTGCCGAGGAAGGGTTCGGCCGCACGGTAGACACCCTTCAAACGAATGTCGGCCCGGTACTCCACCGTTGTGCCGTCCGCGGTGGCCAGGAACGAGATCCGATCGATCGCAAAACTCCGGGAACCGTCGCCTTCGAGTACCACGCTCCGGGGACGATCCCACTCCGTGATGCGGTACGTCATGGCGAGGGGTGAACTCCCGTATTGGATATCGAGGTCGTATTCGGTCCCGACCGCCGGATCGCCGTCCGTCATCTTGCGAGCGGCAGTGACACCTGGGTCCCACTCAACGACGTTCTCGAAGTTGGCCACGTAGTCAAACGCGGCTTCGACGTGCAGATCGGTTTCTACGGTTTCGGTGATGACGGGCATAGCGGCCTTTCAAGTCTCGTTGGGTCTTGCCCATTGTTCGGAGCGCAGAGGGGATCCGGATGACCAATCATCCGCCGTCCCGCCGGGCACCGAACACCACACGTCATGAACACCACACCAAAGAAGATTGCCGTCATCGGATCGGGCGTCACTGGCCTCGGAGCTGCGTGGGCGCTGAGCCAGAACCATCATGTCACGCTCATCGAGCGGGAGAGCCGCCTTGGTGGACACGCCCGAACCATCGACGTCGCCATGGGTGAACAGCTGGTCCCTGTCGACACGGGCTTCATCGTCTTCAACCACCGCAACTACCCAAATCTCACCAATCTCTTCGAAACCCTCGACGTGGCGACCGAAGCCACCGACATGTCGTTCTCGGTGAAGAGCGGCGACTACGAGTTCGCACCAACCCCCGCGGCACTGCTGTCCGACCCCCGGCACCTCGCGTCTCGTCGCACGTGGGCCATCCTTCACGGCATCAACCGCTTCCGCAAACAGGTGGCAGGCTATGAGACCATTCCGAATCCGGATGCCACACTCATCGAGTTCCTGCGAAGTGGCCGTTATCCCGAGCCGTTCATCGCGGACTACCTGCTTCCGCTTGCCGCGGCCGTCTGGTCCGGTGCCGGCACCGACGCCGCTTCGATGCCGGTCGGTACGTTCCTGCACTTCCTCGCCAACCACGGCCTCTTCGAACTCGAGCGCCCGCGCTGGCGGACGGTGACCGGAGGAAGCCGCGAGTATGTTGAGCGCATTGCCAAGGAGATCCCGCTCGTACGCACCGGAGTTGAGGTCACAGCCGTCCGGCGCCTCGACGGCGGCGTCGAGGTCACGACGCCTGGCGGTTTGGAGCGGTACGACGAGGTGGTCCTGGCCACCCACGCCCCCCAGACACTTCAATTCCTCGGCGACGATGCCCGTGACGATGAACGCGACATCCTCGGCACGTTCCGATATGCGCCCAACCGTGCGGTCGTCCATCGTGACCCTTCCGTGATGCCACGCCGGAACGCCGCGTGGTCGGCCTGGAACGCCGTGGGCACCCCGGCTGGGTCGGCACAGCCGATCTCGGTCACCTACTGGATGAATCGCCTGCAGAACCTCGATCCGAACCACGACGTGTTCATCACTCTCAACCCCAACAAGGATCCCGAGAACATCATCGACGACATCTGGTATGCGCATCCCCAGTTCGATCCCGACACTGATCGCGCACAACAGCGCCTACCCGAGATCCAGGGACGCGACGGGATCTGGTATTGCGGCGCGTGGACCGGATACGGATTCCACGAGGACGGGCTGCAGTCGGGCCTCACGGTGGCCGCTGCCCTCGGCTCTCCTGCCCCGTGGCACAACGACATCACGCCCGCCACTCCGGCCGCGTTTCACAGCGCTCCGGCGAACACGCTGGTTCACGTATGACGGTCGCTATGAACTCCGCCATCTACGAAGGCACCACAACACACGTTCGCCGCAAGCCTTTCGAGCACCGGCTCCAATACGGGCTGTTCTCGCTGTTGGTTGATCTCGAGGAGCTCGACGATCTTGCGCGTATGCCGTTCTTCTCACACAACCGGACCAACCTCATCAGCTTCTTTGACCAGGACCACGGGGCACGCGACGGTGGCGACCTGCGCGAGTGGATCAAGGCGAAGCTGAACGCGGCCGGTTTCGACGGGAGTCCCGGCCGGATTCGACTGCTGTGCCTCCCCCGGATCGCCGGGTACGAATTCAACCCTCTCACGGTGTGGTTCATAGATGACACCGCTGGTGACCCGCGCTGGATCCTCTACGAAATCCACAACACATTCGGTGAAGCCCACTCGCACCTCGTCGAAGTGGATGGGAGCGATCGTCACAAGCACGGATTCCGCAAGGAGTTCTTCGTCTCCCCGTTCTTCGATGTCGAGGGCGGGTACAGAGTGCGGATCTCACAACCTGCGGAGCGAATCTCGGTGGTGATCACCTACGAAGTCGACGACGAGACCGTCTTCACCGCAACACTGGCGGGCCGCCGTCTTGCGTTGACGCCCAAGACCCTGCTCGGCGCCACGATTCGCTACCCGCTGATCACGTTCAAGATCATGGCTGCCATCCACTGGGAGGCCGCCAAACTCTGGGTCAAGGGCGCTCGATATCGGAAGCGTCCTGCTGCGCCGGTTGACGAGGTATCAGTCGCGACCAGAATGGCCGCATGAGCGACGACGCGCCATCCCGACTCGTACGCAGCATGCCAATGGTGCTACGCCGTCTTGTCCGCGCCGGCACCCTGCACGCCGACATCGAGGGCTCGGTCGTTGACATCGTTGGTCCGAAGCCCGGGCTCGAAGCGTGGATCACCATCGATGACGCCGACGCCGTCGCACGTCGTGTTCTGCGCACCGGTGGCGTCGGTTTCGCCGAGGCCTACATCGATGGGTTGTGGGACACGCCCGATCTCGCAGAGCTTCTCGAATTCGCAGCCGACAACCACGACCGTCGACGCCACACCGCGGTGTGGGAGACAGCGATGCGGACCTCTCGGACTGCATGGGATCGTCTGCGTGGCTCCACCGGAACGACGGCGGTTCGCACCATGGTCGAGCACTACGACCTTGGAAACGAGTTCTACGCGACCTGGCTCGACCCGTCGATGAGCTACTCGTCGGGCATCTTCACGAACGGCGACGACCTCGAATCTGCGATGCAGACCAAGTACGAACGGATCGCCGCTCGCGCCGGGATCCAACCGGGCGACCGTGTCCTCGAGATTGGGTGTGGGTGGGGCGCCATGGCGGAGTATGCCGCCGGCGTACTCGGATGCGCCGTCACCGCCGTCACGATCTCGCACGAACAGCATGATTACGTGGTCCGGCGGATGAAGGAGGCGGGCCTCGAGGATCGCGTCGAGGTGCTGTTGACCGACTTCCGGGACATCGACGGCGAATACGATCGGGTGATCTCGATCGAGATGATTGAGTCGATCGATGAGTCGGCCTGGGTCGATCTCTACAGCGTCATCAGCCGCTCACTCGTTCCGGGAGGTTCCGCTGCCCTCCAGGTCATCACCATCGACCATGACCTCCATCTGCAGATGATCGGCCGTGAGGAGTTCATCCGTTCCTACATCTTCCCAGGTGGCGCACTCCCCTCGACGAAGATTCTGCGCCGTCTCGGGGACGACGCCGGCCTTGAGTGGATCGGCCTCTCCACCCATGGGACCAGCTACGCACGAACCCTTCAAGCCTGGGACGAGCGTTTCGTCGCAGCATGGCCGGAGATCGCCGAACAATCGAATCGTTTCGACGAACGGTTCTATCGGATGTGGCGCTACTACCTGGCGTATTGCATCGCTGGGTTCCGGAGCGGACGAATCGACGGGGTGCAGGCCGTGTACCGCAAGCCCACTATCGATGGCGACGGCCCGCCGCCGGCTATTGCGCTCTGAAACGACCGTCCGGCGACTGCTTCAAGCGTCGGTGGAACGGAGGAGCTCCTCGACGACAGCGACGGCTTCCTCGCCGGTCTGGGCCCAGCCGTGGGCACCGAGTTCGCGCGCCGCTGCCTCGGCGACCCCACCGCCGCCGACCACGATCGGAACGTCGGTCACGCTGCGAATGGCGGCGAGAGTCTCACTCAGTGCATCCTCCTGCCCCGGTGTGGTCACACCAACTCCAACCGCCACCAGGTCGTCTGTTTCGGCGACGAACGCCGCGAAGGAATCGGGAGGTAGATACGCACCGAGGTCGACGGCATCGAACTGCGCGGCACGGAACAGATCCGTCGCCATCGCGAGCGGGAGTGAATGGAGTTCGGTCGCGGTGGAGCCAAGCACCACCGTTCCCCGCCGGACCCCACGCCTTGCCAGGCGTGGCCCAAGCCTCGCGACGATCCTCGCTACCACCTCTGATGCAGCGTGTTCGGTCGCAATGTCGAGGTCACCAGCCGCCCACAGCTCGCCGATGCGATGCATCGTCGGAGAGAGCAGGGTGGGATACGCCTCGGGAACCGACATGCCCGAGCTGAGAGCAGCCTCGACCACGCCCCATGCCCCGGCCTCATCGGCGGCGATTACGCGATTGAAGAAGCGGTCACCCCAGTCGGCCTCGCCTCGCTGCGTGCGGGGCTCATCCTTCACCATGTACGCATCGAGGTCGTCGCGACGAATTCGCCAGCTTCGACCTTCGCGGCGCGCGGGGAGGATGCCCAACCGGATGTATCGGTAGGCGGTCATGTAGTGCACATCGAGAATCTCGGCGACCTCGTGCAGACTCAGTTCTTCGGAAGCTGTGTTCTCCATTTAGTAGGAAGATACCAGATGGCTGTCACCACTGGAAGCATCTTCGGGCAAGACTCGCTCAGGTTTCGCGCATCTCGTCATCCAACTTCAGCACCTGCTTCGTATGAACGTTATCTGCAACGCGCAGATTTAGTAGTAAGTCTGAAGGGACACCATTTCATGAAGAGACGATTCTCGTTCTTCGCTCTCCTGCTGGCCTTCGCCATGATCGTGGCGGCGTGCAGCAGCGACAGCGATGACACAACGACAACGACCACGACGGAACCCGCAGCGGACACATCGGTGCTCGATCTGGCGATCGAAGCCGGTCAGTTCTCAACGCTCATTGCGGCGATCGATGCAGCCGGCCTCGGCGAGACCCTTGAGGGCGAAGGCCCATTCACGGTTCTTGCACCTACGGACGCCGCTTTCGACGCTGCTTTCGAGGCTCTCGGCATCACTGCCGAAGAACTCCTCGCTGATACGGAGACGCTCACGGCGATCCTCCTCTATCACGTACTGGGCGAAGCAGCCGATTCGCAGTTGGTCGCGACCCTCGATGGGAGCTCTGTTGCCACCCTGAACCCGCAGACGGTTGACATCAACGTCGTCGACGGTCAGATCATGATCAACGAAGCGACCGTCGTCTCGGCCGACCTCATCG
>Ga0316192_10001963_pt1 | contig 15169 bp, 10 predicted proteins | sample MerIslwburrow_MG_FD_204931 | JGI IMG/M metagenome (GOLD analysis project Ga0316192, IMG submission 204931) | Coastal sediment microbial communities from Maine, United States - Merrow Island worm burrow | ecosystem: Environmental > Aquatic > Marine > Coastal > Sediment | place: USA: Maine...
TGTAACAGGATATTTTCGCTCATATATTTTTGAACCTTCTAACTCAATTGTAACTTTTACTTTCAGATCATTTATTTTATCTAATTCAGTAGTAAAGGACCAATCAATACAAACTTCTGCTCTATTATTATCCTTATTGATTGATTGTGTTGCCCAATAAACAGAACTAAGACAGGTCTTATTTTTAATATGTAAAGAAACATCTCTCCAAAGCCCAGCACTTACAATTCTAGGCATGATGTCCCATCCATACATATGAGGAGCTTTTCGGATATTCAGTGCTTCCCATTTTCCAGGAAGCGCATATTCCAAAGGTGTGGTCAGATATTTACGACCGGCTAATACTGCAGATTTCAGTTGAACATAAAGCTCATTTTTTTCATTAGGTCTAAGTAATTCAGTTACATCAAATTTGTGTGGGATTAACATGTTGTCGGTTTTGCCAATAATGGAGTCGTTTAACCAGATGGTTCCCAGGCAATCAATTCCCTCAAAATTAAGCAGTACTTCCTGATGTTTATCATGTGCGGGAGTTTTGAATGTTGTTCGGTACCACCATTGATAGGATTCATATTTTTGTAAAGCAAAAACATTAGAACCCATTTGCGGATCCTCAATTAATGCTGCATTAAATAAATCCAGTTCTACGTTTCCCGGCACTTTTGCAGAGATCATTTTCCAATGAGGTAGTGCTGATAAGTTAGCAGGACTGGCGCTGTCAGCAACATCTTCGGGACCAAAATACAAATCCCACTTCCCATTCAAACTCATCGTTTTTAGGTCTTCTTTCGCCACCTGATTGTTGACGAAAAGATTCATGCAAATACTGATTAAAAATACTACAAGAAAGTACTTCATGATAGGGCAATTAAAAAGCCTGCATTAGCCATCTATAAGCTTCTTCATTATTTATGCTATGTGGACCTTTGTGGTAAAAAGTTATGACATTTTCTTCAGAATCAAATAGTTTATATGCGCTCTTGATTTCTTCAAATTGAGCATCATATTCTTGCTTGGGCAAAATAGCTGTATTCCAATTTAGATCAAGAAGATCAGGATCTGCACCGGGGTAAAAAGCAGCGTCTTGAGCACCATGCTGAAACATGACCGGTTTTGGTGCTGCTAGAGCTGCCCAGTCACATTGTTCAAATAGCGGTGAAAGTTGATCGTAAATACCGCAATCACAGTGGGGAGGAATCCGAAATCTCTTTTCATAATGATTCCATGTACTTAAAATACAACCAACAACTCCAGCTTTTATACGCTCATCCAAAGCCAGCATATTCATAGCCAGATGCCCCCCAGTTGACAGCCCGCAAACGGCCACCTTATTTATATCAATTTCTTTGAAGGATTCTGCCATGCTCAAAGCATTCATAGCATCGATTGTCCATTGCCCCTGCAATGTTTTTTCGCCTGAATGTAAACGATGATCCATAGTAGCAGGCTGAAGGACAGCCCATCCTCTGCTGGCAAAATATGCGCAGAAGTCATCAGGATGTCCATATCGGTAAGCGGCAGAATCTGCAATGGCCCAAGTAGTTTCATGCCCGTGAAGCGCTACTAAGAGAGGCACATTTTTTATTTCCTTTGGAATGCTTAAGAGGGCAGTTGATGTTCTATTGTTTCCTGAAGTGTATTCAAATTTAATCAAGTTGAATTTTTCGTATTCAACATCATAAATTTCTTTAAACTTAGATTGTGCCGGATATTTTGCTTGTTTTCCAATTATATAAGAACGCAAACTATCTGTGTATGCCGCCTGCCATTTTTTAGCTCTTTGCACATCGTTGGGAAATTTGGAGTTGCGACTATTAAGTTTTGCTATGAATTCTTCTGTTTCCTTTTTAGTTGTAGATCCAGGGTGGGTAGGAGGATATGTGATTTCAAGTTCCACCTGATGCAGACCAGGTTCACCGAATTTCAATTCAAGACCATATATACTATAACCTAGTGTGCCGTCCCATCCCGGGCTGAGTTTTACTTCAAGTTCTTTGGAATTATATATTTGTAAAGGATGTTTTGAATGAATCACCACAAATGCACTTCCAGGTCGTATCGCCTTGAATTGAATTTTCTCATTGGTGAAAGAGAGACTATCAATGTCACAAAATAGATTTGCTTTATGATCAAATGGAATTGATTGACCAATTCCATTTTGGCACACGATTAATTGCAAAAAAGCCAACGATAGAAAAAAGCACTGTTGGAAAATTCGCATAGATCGATCTATTTTTTCCGATCCCAATACCCCGGCCAATTCGTACCCTGGGCAGGTCTTGAAACTGGCTCGATATCTACATAGATAATTGTATCAGCATCTGCACCATAAGGTCCTTTAGTAATAAGTTCACCTTTGTGATTGACCACCATGGAACATCCTATGCCATTCCAGTCTTTCCATGGGCCAGCGGTCATCTTGCCCACGTTGCTGCTGCTGGCAATCCAAACTGCGAAATCTTTGGCGACGGGCATGTATGCATTTTCCCATGTGCTACCGTACGGCTCGGTTACATTGTCATGATCTGGAGGAACTGCCCAGCTACTTGGAGACAATATTACATCTGCACCCATGTAAGCAAGTGATCTTGTGAGCACCTGGTTTTCAGTATTGGCATCAGCACAAATCAATAAACCTATCGTTCCGAATGGTGTTTCACAAACATTGAGTTTTTCACCTAACGCATAGTAAGGATGACCAATGTCCAGTTCATTGATCTTTCGATGAGTGAGAATAATTTCACCTTGCCGGTTAATAATAATAGCAGAATTGAACACCTTATCTCCGGCTTTTTCTATTAATCCAGAACATATGAAAACTCCGTGTTTTTTAGCAAGACCAATTAATACCTGGCAAGTTTGGCCTTCAGGAATTGACTGTGCTTCTGTAAGTGCCGAAGGGTCTGTCCAACCCAGGTCCATGGCTTCTGGCAATAATATTACGTCTGCAACATGAGACGCTGCCTCATCAATCATTTCTCTAGCATGAGCCAGGTTGGCTTTTCGGTCTCCTCCAATCACGTTCATCTGGACCAATGCAAGTTTAAATTTTCCTGGTGTTTCCTGACTCATAGCTTGATGGTTAGTCATGAAAAATAAAAAGATTAAAATGAAAGAAACAGGTTTCATAAATAGTCTTAAAGACGTTTGATTTTAATATTCCTGTACCATACCGGATGACCGTGATCTTGTAAAACTATTTTCCCTTTGTTGTAGGTACCGAAATCAGGCCATAAAGTAAATTTTGTTTTAGCAATCATGTCTTTCCAATTGTCATCCCACATGGTGATGCTGTATAATTTTCTTCCATTCACAATGACCTCCAGAATGGAATTATTTGAAATAATCTCAAGTGCATTCCAGTCTTCTGAAATCTCCAGATCTCTAGGACCAGAAACTAATCCGTACAAATCCCCTACGCAATTATTATCTTCCTCGGCGCATTCCAGGTAATGCATAATTTGCACTTCTGGTCCAGTTTGCCATGGAAAGTCGTGTTCCGGAACTTCCTGCACAAACATCATAATGCCACTGTTGCTGGGATTACCAACTTTCCATTCCAACTTCAGGTGAAAATCATCATATTCTTCATCTGTTGCCAGGTCGCCTCCTTTGGCCGCACGGCTTAGATCTCCCGCTCCTGGTACTGGCGTTACCAGAATCTCTTTTGGATTGAGATGCAACACACCGTCGTCAGTAATTTCCCAGGCCGATCCATCGCTCTTATTGTTATAGACGTGCCAACCATTTTTTGTTTTTCCATCAAACAATGATTCCCATGTGTTTGCTTCTATTTCTTCTGCAGCCAGGATAGCATTTTCATTTGATGGTTTTTCCTCAGCATTATTTTGTTTTTGTTGAGTTTGACAACCAATTAAAAGCAGGATACCATAGATAAAAATCAGTAGTTTTCTCATGATATAGTATATTTTGTTCTTAAGTCAATCTAAGGTTAGAAAAGAAATTTCAAAAAGCAATCGAAGAGTTTAGAATATCTTTTAAAACGGTAATAGTTCCTTTGTAAGGGGCACTATTTCTTTATTCAAATACGTTATAACGATAACCATATCCTATGTCCTTTACTCCCATTTGAATTCCAAATCTATCTGATGCTGTTATCACTATACCAGTGAACTAAAACGTCGAAACAGAAGACCTTATAATTACTTTTAATAAGGAAAAAGGGGCAGAATAAAATTTAAAGATATATATTGAATATCAGGCCATCTTATATTCGTTCAATAATGAAATACCGACTAGTCAATGTTTCCATCCTAATAATAGTAGCATTATTTGTTTCTGTTTGCCAATGGAAAAACACGGGACCTGAAAATTCAGACCCCAATATATTGCTCATCATGTCAGATGATCATGCTTACCAGGCAATCAGTAGTTATAACTCTTCACTTATTAATACACCAAATATTGATAGGCTCGCTGATGAAGGAGTAGTATTTCAGCGTGCTTTTGTAACAAATTCCATTTGTGCACCAAGTCGGGCCGTAATTTTAACCGGGAAATATTCTCATTTAAATGGTGTGAAAGGAAATAGTGAGTTTTTCGATGGAAATCAGGAAACTATGCCAAAGCTCTTTCAACAGCATGGTTATGAAACGGCTATTGTGGGCAAATGGCATTTAAAGAGTGATCCCGTAGGATTTGACTATTGGAATGTGCTGCCTGGTCAGGGGGACTATTACAATCCCGATTTTAAAAGGATGGGAGCAGATACGGTGTATCAAGGATATGTTACAGATATTATTACGGATCTGACAATTGAATTCTTGGATCACCGAGATCACAAAAAGCCATTTTTTATGATGATGCATCACAAAGCCCCGCATCGAAACTGGATGCCCGCGTTGAAATACCTACATCACTTTAGTGATTCATCTTTTCGATTACCTAAAACTTTTCATGATCAATATGAAAATCGTCTGGCATTACAGCGGCAAATGCTCACCGTAGCAAATCATATGGATATTCGCCTCGACTTTAAAATTCCATGCGATACCTGTGACACAGTGGCTGTAAATCATTGGGCTCCATCTGAATTTCAAAGAAGAATGGCCAGGCTTACGAATAAAGAGAAACGTATCTGGGATAAAGCCTATCAATTTGAAGTCGAGAAATACATAAGCAATTCCATGAACGAAGATGAACTAATTCAGTGGATGTATAATCGATATCTGCAGGATTATTTGCGGTGCATACTTTCTGTTGATGAAAGCGTTGGTGTTGTTCTGGATTATTTAAATGAAAATGATTTAGAAAACAACACCTTGGTTGTTTATACATCTGATCAGGGTTTTTTTCTGGGTGAACATGGCTTATTTGATAAAAGATTTATGTATGAAGAAGCGTTTCGTACTCCAATGCTCATGCGCTTTCCAAATCAGATTGAAAAAGGCCTAAAGCTGAATGAGATGGTTCTCAATCTTGATATTGCACCTACCTTACTTACAGTGGCAGGAATAGAAGTACCAAGGACTTTGCAGGGAAAATCTATGACCGGTCTTTGGACAGCTGGTGAAGTTCAGTTATGGAGAGAGGCTATATACTATCATTATTATGAGATGGGGTTTGGAGCGACACCGCATTATGGTATCCGGACAGATCGATATAAACTCATTCATTATTATGATCCAATTGACTCGTGGGAATTATTTGATTTGGAATCAGATCCTAATGAAATGACAAATATCTATGGTCAAAAAGAAAATATTGAGATTATTTCCAGTTTGAAAAATCAACTGACAGAGCTGCAAAAGCAGTACCTAGATGTCGAGTTTAAGTAATCTTTTAGAGTAGTTTTTACCGGTATTTTATTATTCAATGGGATTATTTATTTCTCTTTCTTCAGTATATAGCGTATTTTCCATAAAAAAAATTCAGAATTTATCCAGAATCAGTTTTTATATTGGATAGGCTTCATATTTTTTGACGTATAAACTATTTCAACATGAAATTTTCTTACCTAACCATCCTGATTGCTTTAGTTTTTAACTTTAGTTATGCGAATGATAACTGGCCACAGTTTCGAGGACCACATGGCAATGGAGTATCATCAGAAAAAGACCTCCCTGTTGAATGGGGAAAAGACAAAAATCAGTTGTGGAAAAGTAAGATCCCTGGGAAAGGTTGGTCAAGCCCCATTGTATGGGAAGAAAAAGTATTTATAACCACAGCATTCAAAGACAAGGAAGATCCTGTACAGGATAGTGCTGTATCTGCTGCCTCTAATAATAGTGGAAACAGGATTAGGCCAGATCAGGATTATAGGTTTGAGATTTATTGTCTGAATAAAAACACAGGAGCAATTATCTGGAAGCAGCTTGCTTACCTGGGTAAGCCTGGAATCATAACGCATATCGACAATACGTACGCCTCCGAGACACCGGTAACTGATGGCAAACATGTCTATGTATATTTTGGAATGGTTGGTTTATACTGCTATGATATGGCAGGGCAAAAAATCTGGGAAAAAAACCTAGGAGCATTTCCCTCGCAAGCAAATTGGGGGACTTCAAGCTCACCAATTGTTTATGAAGAAAAGCTGTTTATGCAGTTTGACAATGAAGAAAACTCGCAGGTCATCGCCATGAGTAAAATGAATGGCGAAGAAATTTGGCGGACCAAACGAGATGAAATATCTACATGGAGTACGCCTTTTATTTGGAAAAATAAGTTTCGCACTGAATTGGTCACTGGAGGAAAGAAGAAACGATCCTATGATCCTGAAAATGGCAAACTACTTTGGGAATTGGATATGCGCGGAGGACGGGATATTACTACACCAACAGCCAATGAGGAAATGATTTATATGTGCAATGAAGAAAGAAGTGATGGTGGCGGGATTTTATTTGCCGTAAAAGCGGGAGCTACTGGTGATATTTCATTGGACCCTGAAGTGGACAGCAATGAATGGGTAGCATGGACCTTGCCAAAATCAGGAATTGCAATGGCGAGTCCTGTTTTGCTGAATGGGTATATTTATGCCCTTGAACGAAGATTTGGGCGTGTCAGCTGCATCAATGCTCAAACTGGAGAGTTTGCCTATAAAAAACAAAAACTCGAAAGTGCAAAAGCTTTTTGGGCTTCCCCCTGGGTGTATAACAATATGATCTTTTGTCTTGACGACACGGGAACAACGCATGTACTTCAGGCTGGGCCGGAATTTAAAGTCATTGCTTCAAATAAGCTGGAAGATCAGTTCTGGTCATCAACTGCAATTGGAGAAGGAGTACTCATTTTTCGTGGAGTTGATTTTGTCTATGGCATAGGTAACAAACCATAATCAGATTCTCAAATTTCAATTTATTTAAGATTAAATATATTTGGTTTGCAATATAAACTTAATTAGGTTTGTATTGCAAACCATAATGTTCGATATCATGGAAACTTCACAATCACAGGATTTTGATGAAAAAAGATCAATGCAACTCATTCATGAGATGCTTCAGGTATCAAAGAGTAAGTTCCAGTCTGATGGAATTTTAATGATTGTCTGGGGATGGATTATGACAATTCACTACCTACTATCGTTTGTTTTAGGAAATTCAAACCTTACAAACCAATTAAGACATGGTATAAAATACGTTATTACTGGCCTTATCTTTATTGGATTTGCATATACGCTCTTTTACATTCTTAAACAGAGAAAAAAGGTACAGACTTATATTGGAGTATCCTTAAGATATGTGTGGGTAGCCATGTTTTTCTCTCTGGTATTGGTGAATGTCATTCAGTTTAGAGTACTGAATGAAATCAATTTTGAGCTTCAGCACCCCATCTTCATGGTGATCATTGCATTTGCCATCGTGGTGACTGGCGGAATATTGCGTTATAAATTGATTGTTTTCGGAGGTGTAGCTTTTGCATTATTGGCATTGATCTCATCTCACCTGCCACTTAATAACCAGCTTTTATTAGAATCCATTGCGTGGCTAATTGCTTTTGTAATTCCGGGACATATTTTGTACTCCAAGAGAAATCGTTGATATGTTTCAGGATCTAGATCCTTTGCTGCACTCACAAGTTCGATTGGCGATCATGTCACTTTTACTTAGTGTAAAGAAGGCGGAGTTCAGTTATTTGCTTGAAAACATTAAAACAACAAAGGGGAACCTCAGTTTCCAGTTGAGCAAACTAAAAGAGGCAGATTATATTACCATTGAAAAATCAACAAAAGGAAACTACCCGCTCACTTTGTGTTGGATAACCGATAAAGGGATTGAAGCTTATGAAAAATACGTGAATTCTATTTTTGACTATTTTAATCGGGCTAAAACTTAAATGAGATGTCATTTATTATTTCAATACTCCACCAGTACAACATCATAAGAATTCAATTCTGGCAGAGAGATTTCAAGCCAGCCATTCTCAGAGGTTTCAAAAGGAATTGCTTCATTGTTCTGAAGTCCTTTAATGGACTTTACCTCCTTCTCTGGTTTGATTTTGAAGCTTATGTCTCGAATCGGTACAGGCTCAAAAAATCCATTGCCAAGTTGCCCGGTGTGATTCAATAGTCCATACCATTCAAAGTTGCCTGTTTTGCTTATTTGCCGGGAAATCTCTACCAACGGAGAAGCATCCATTTTTATATCCTGTTCGATATCAAGTAAATTATTGAATGTGCTCATGACCAATGTGGCGTGACCATAGTGACGCTTGTGGTGATAAATAGATCCTATTCTCCATGGGAAAAAGGCAGTTTTCCCTTTGCTGTATTGATTGATGATCAGGCCTGGAGTTTCAGTGACGTCAGTGTAATAACATTTCTCGGGCGGACCGATCATGGCCGGAGGGATGAAGCCTAAAAAGCTGACTGCTCCTGGCAAAGTCTCACAAAGCATGCCTTCCTCCCAAGCATACACCAAATCAAGTTTTGATAAGATATAGGTTTTAAGTGCTGCTTTATCTTTTTCAAAAATCCGGAAGTAAGTTCCCTGCACTTTGTTAAAAAAGTTATAATTTTCCTTTACACCCAATGACTTAAGTCTGATTTTTTCTATTGGATTTCCCATTTCATCTTTAGTTGAGGTGAATCCGGTCACCAGCAATTTACCCCCATTTTCAACATAGTTATCAAGTCTGGCACAATCCTTATCACTCAACCTGCTGATGTCTGGAAGCACAATCAGTTCATAATTTTCAATTTCTCTTGGGACATCCTCACTGTTCATGCACCAGAACTCCATGACGTCAAACAACACATGATTTTCTGTGAGCATTTCAAAAATGCCATTGTACTCATTTCCAGATTGCCCATCATGAAGCACAAGCACTTTATTTCCGGAAACTGTATGATGCAGATATTGCTCATGTTGCTTGTGAAATTGAAACACATTGGTCACATTTTCCAGTACCTGTCGATCTTCCAGATTATCAAGACGTCCTATGCAATAAAAATCAACACCTGCTCCATACATTACATTTTGGATAAGTCTCTGCTGACTTAGCCAGCTTGCATCTGCTGAATGCCTGGCCGGATAGCCATAAAAGTGAACCGTTGCATTGCTGACTTGTTTGTCTTTCCAGGAACCAATGGCGCTTTTTACATTGTGCGCTGATTGATATTCCCATGGTACAAAATCATCATACAATGCGGCATGCGAGTTGGACTCTCTTCGATAAAAATCTGTTCCTGCATGGGTGTAGGTGCTAATGGCTATTTGATTTCCATACGATTTGATCAAATCATGAATTCTGAAAAACAACTCATTGGACGTTTCCGACTTGAATTGATTGTACTTCCGATAAACCGGGTCATCATTATCCTCGTTGGTGGGCAGATCCAATCCTCCAGACCATTCCTTAAATCGAGTTGCACAGGCATCTGCCTGGCAAATGCCATGATAAACGTGGCTGTAATCTCTAACCTGATAGCCTATCATATTAAAGAAAACACCATCCAATGGAAAGCGGAAGAGTGCCTCATTGAGAATTTTCAAGGAGTATTCCTGTTGATACCCACCATTCACACAGGTGTGTACCTGACCATTGTAGTTCACATTTTCACCAGCTACACTTTTGTACAACCAGTCAGGATTTTTGAATGCATATTGTTCATTGAGCTTAGAGAAATCAAATCTTCCCATTACGCGAATTCCTTCTTTGTGTAGCCGACCGACTACTTCCTCAATCATATCAAATTTCAGATTGGGATTCCGATAGTGAAATTCCAGGTCGGTATAGTAGTTGGCTACAATGCCACCCACGTTGATCAACACGGTATTTGCCCCAATGTCCTTCAGAGATTTCACATACACGTCGATATCGAAATCGATGGCGTCGATTTCACGAAGATTGGTTTGAATCAAACGAAACGGCTCCTTTAGCCACCATTCCTCTATTGGTTCTACCTGACTAAATGAAAAAGTCACAAAAAATGTAAAAAGTGAGCTTAAAAGAAGTTTCATTTTTTTGGTTAGTAGGATTTCATAAAACAATAATTGATTTAGTTTATCCAGCCTTAGCGATTTCAATATCACCGGCAACCCACTCAGTAATTTGAATCCAATCGACATAACCGACACGATTTGTCCACAATGGATTGATGTTTTGCTGTAGTGCTGCCTCAGTATATTTTTTCCACGCTTGTAGTGCTGAAGTCAGTTGAGCAATTGCTTCATCCTGATACTTCTTATCCTTGGTATCCCGATACAATGCCAATTGGGTAGACCCAGTAATTTTGTAGGCATAGTATTTCCCTAGTAGCGCCATGGTTTTAATATCATGAACGGTGACATTCAATTCTTTGTCCTCTGTTGTTCCAAAACCAGTTATTATTTCTATTGCTTTGTCTGACTGTGCATGCAGCATATCTGCCACTTCCAGCGCTGATTTCAGTTCTGAAGTGCCACCATCACCAGTCATTTTTACAAAGTCAGGAATCGACTGAAAACCAGATTTGGCATGCGGAGGTAAATTGATGAAGCGATTTACATCGTGAAAACCTGTCTCATTTTGGGCATATCCTGGTCGGCTTTTGCAGCCTTCGATGTACCATTGAAAATCCAATGGACCCCAGTGGAATCCTGTAGTTGTCGGATAGATCATGGAAGCTTCCTGCCAGGCTGTAAAAAGTTGATTGGCATCCACCTCAGGAAATTTATTTTGCAGAATCCCGATAAATCGCTCATTGGTAATTTCAGGATCATAGCCTAACCTTCCCCACAACATCCAGTGATACCAGTGTTTCTCTAATTCAATCTGCCGAAGTGATTCAGGCTCCTTCATAGTAAATTCACGTCCCCAAATCCACTGGTCGGATCCGTAGTAAAATCCCCTTGAAACTTCCATGGGTATATTTTGCATAAAATCGCGAACGAAGTCAGGAGCACCCCAGCGATAGTAATAATTATCATCATTGCGCAAGGTCCAGATGGTTTTCATCCCTTCGATCTCTTTAACAAAATCCTCATGATAAGGCTGGGTAGTCGCGCTCATCACATGTGCTTTGGCATATTTAAAGCTGAAAAGGAATTGAACATTGTCCTGATCAATGACGGGTTGGAATTTCTCAGCAATATCCAAGGCGCCAGTCATATGCTGTCGATGGATAAAGGTGAATTTTCTGTCTGGCATTTCAGCAGCAGCCTCCAAAACTCCCTGCGCATAAGTCTCAAACGCCCAGTCTTCTTTCTTCGTGAAATCGGAGCCGTGCATATTCTCTCCAGTTGTCAAACCAATGCCAGCTAAGTCTGGGTAGGCAACAAACATTTGCTTTACACTTTTCCTGAAATAGTCTCTGGTGATTTCATTATCGATATCATCAGTAATACCATATTTTCCATTGGTGCCATTTACAAAGATATTCCACGTCACAACATAAAAATCAACATTCCGGTTTTTACCATAAGCCATTACCTTTTTCCAGAATTCCATCTTTTCTTCAATGGAAATTTTCTTAACTATTTCCGGATTGGCGAGGATTTCCGGCGCATCAAAGCCTATTCCATTGCCACTATAATATTCTTTCCACTCAACAGTTGAACGTTGAACATCATCCAGAGCCACATCATCATATCCTGGCACCTTTACCATCGAAGGAAAAGGATGTAAACTCCAGAGAGAGACATAATTGAACCTATGTGTTGCAAGATTGTCAATGTAATCCTTCCAGAAATCAAAACTCCACATTTCTCCAATATTATTCTGTGCAGCATCACAAGGATCAGTATAACTTGGCGTCCGTACATCCAGTGGAATATTGTGCTTGGTGCCACGCATCTCCATATGTGGATTTCGATCCATTGGTTTAATTCCTTCCAGGCCGTAAACAATGATTTGCTCTGCCAATTCCAGCCCTCCATACATCAAACCTGCGGCATCATGTCCGATAACACCAATGACATTATCTCTTACTTGCAGGCTGAAACCTTCTTCTTTTAAATTTGAAGGCATGGAAAATCCCTGCTTTTTGATGGTCTCCTCGTCCTGAAGTGTTAGTAAAACAATGGACCGACTACCATCTGCATGAATATTCAATCCTTGATCAGCTACCGATTTTATAATAGCATCGGAGGCAAACTGAGCCTGTGGTAACGCGTCAGGAAAATTGACAGCAACATCTTGATTATTTCCAGGTTGGCAGCTCATGGCAAAAAATACAATTGCCAATGATATTAGGGGGATTAGATTTCGCATGATCGCATATTAGTTTTTTCCGTATTGAAATTGTTTGTCCAGGCGCACATTTCTGTAGTCTTCATTGTCCGGTAAGAAAAAGTGATAATTGTTCATTTCATCGTAGTTCACTTCCAATGTTTCCTGGCATTCAAACTCCATCACATGGCCTCCCATTTTCAGATCATCCGAAATAAAGTGAAAGTGATAGCCAGCTGCATTGATATCGCCAATAAATTGAGGACAGAAAAATCCGACCATTGTACCCTTGATGTTTTCTCCTTCGAAAACCGGCCTGTTGGGTATCAATATGTCGAGTCCATCATCAAATGGCTTTTCCTGTTTGTTGAGGCCTCCCAGTTTCAAAGTCTTGAATGTGGCATGAACTTTGAACGCATAAAATAAATTGAGCGAGGGCAACTCAGCATTAATTGCCGTCCTGAACTTGTCATAATCTACGGATTCATTGATTGGGAATGAACCGTCCTGATTGAAAAAAGCAGCGTTGGCATAGACGATTTCATCATCGTCGGCTCCTACGGTAATTTCACCATCTTCTCGGATTCTGTAGGGAATTCCATCCAGCATGACCATCTCGCCATCCAGGAAATCAAACGAGCCCAGTCCGATGTCACCATTGGCTTTCAACGTGCTCACTTTCAAGTCAGCATCAAAGACTTTGTTGACAAATGCATGCCAAATGGAGTAGTGAAAGTAGGTATCAGGCTTTGCTTCTTCTTGCTCTACAAAATGATTGGGATCGTCATCGCGTTCGTGTTTTTCATGGTTTTGGCAAGAATAAAAAAATAATGCAAGTATAGCAGCGATAAAAGTGAATTTTCTCATAGTAGAAAATTTATGTATAGGATGTATAAATATAGCGGATAGATTGATTGAATACATCATATCAATCATTTGTCAATTCAAAAATATTGCAATTTTACCATAATTTGATAGTATCAAATCAAAAATTGATTGTAAGATTTTAACAAAGACTGCCTTTTAATGACGCCAATGGGCAATACTTTTTTGTTAATTTTGTGGTTTATTAGTTGACTACTAATTTTTTAACTAGCAGTGAGGAAAGTGAATATTCTATCTGATGCGCATAGATATTTTTTTACGATAACAATCATTTTTGTTTTCACCGTAATACCGTTTGTAATTCGCGCTGAAAGCAAACGTGCCTTTAAATTATTAGAGAAGGGAGATTATGGAAAATTAATCGAGTTGCTTGATAAATCCATTGAAAAAGACAGTACTAATACCGGAGCAAAATATGTTTATTCCTTGCTGTTCCTAACTCCGAAATATCCAAACTACAATATCGATACTTCATATTATTTCATCAATGCTGCTATTGCAGATTTTGCGATTCATGACAATAAGATGATTGAGGATCTTAATAAATTATTAATAAATGAAACGACCCTTCAAAATCAAAAGTTATTAGTTGAGCAACATGCTTTTCGCCGTGCGAAAGCAAAACACACCATTGATGATTACAACTATTTCATGACCCGATTTGAGGGTGCTGTACAATCTGATACTGCTGTCGCCAATAGAAATGAAATCGCATACAATGATGCTGTGCGCGTAAATACCTATGAGGCATTTCAGTATTTTATACATACCTATCCTGATGCGGTTCAAATAGAAGATGCAAAAGTGAAATATGAGAAATTGCTGTATGTTACAAAAACCATGGACAAGCGATTGGAAAGCTATCAGCGATTTTTAAGAAATAATAAAACTACACCTTATCGGGACGATGCTGAAAAAAATATCTTTGAGATATCCACTGCCGACAACGATCTTGATAGTTATATGACATTTATTGAGCAATATCCGGAAAGTAAAATGAGACACAGGGCATTGGATCTTTTGTACCATTGTTACAAAGAGCATTCCTCAGCAGAAGGATTCACTAATAAATTTGACATCCTTCAGGAAAAAGACTCCCTATTAAAAATAGCCAATGCAGAGATCGGTTGCCTCATGCCAATTTTTGAGATGGATAAATATGGGTTTTCAAAACTTAACGGAGAGAAGCTGATCGATTTTACCTATACGAAGATCAAGGAAGAATACTATTGCGGAAACATCGTTGAGGATTTTCTGGAGGTAGAAATGGATAGTGAAAAAATGATTGTTTCCAGGGTTGGCGGACAAATATTCAAGGGTGAGTATGATTCTGTGGTAGACCTTGGTTGTGGGGCACTAAAGATAGAGAGAGATGGGTATTTTGGTGTTTATCATAAATCTGGGTTTCAGCTAGTGGATTTTAATTACCAGGATGTCGGGCTGGTAGCTAATGCATTCATCAAGTATAAATTCAATGGAAAATGGGGATTGAAGAGTTTTTCAAATCGTGAAATTCTTGAGCCTAATTACGATGAGATATTTTCTGAGGGCAGATTTGTAATTATTGAAGACGATGGCTTATATGCTATTCAAAATATAGAAAGCCTGAGCAAAGTAGCCAATCTTGAAAAGCCCATGCTAAAATTTGAATATGATGATTATGAATTGATTTATG